>OGPU01000876.1_pt1 | contig 30287 bp, 27 predicted proteins | sample 1552991 | NCBI WGS metagenome assembly OGPU01 (sample SAMEA2580296, study PRJEB22360) | human gut metagenome | biome: human gut; feature: human-associated habitat; material: faeces | place: Denmark | collected 2008/2010 | reverse complement strand
GAGTTGTATGGGAACATCAAGGGCACGACGCCCTACTGCGTCAAGACCGTGGCTGTGCTGAACAGCTGGGGGCAGCAGCGCGCGTGGGGCTGCCACATGGTCCACCATGCGCTGTACCAGAAGCAGAATTACAGCTATGCGGGCGTTATCGAAGCGTTGTCCGGTGCGCCGTTTGATGTGAAGTTTATCAGCTTTGACGACATCAAGGCTGACCCGAAGGTGCTGGACAGCATTGACGTCCTTATCAACGTCGGTGACGGCGACACCGCCCACACCGGCGGCAAGGTCTGGGAGGACCCCGATGTTTCCGCTGCCGTCAAGGGCTTTGTCCATCGCGGCGGCGGCCTGATCGGTGTCGGCGAACCGGGTGGTCACCAGTATCAGGGGCGCTATTTGCAACTGTCCGCGCCGCTTGGCGTGGAGAAGGAAACGGGCTTCACCCTAAACTACGACAAGTACAACTGGGACGAGCACCGCGACCACTTTATTCTGGCCGACTGCCCCGACCATGATGTGGACTTTGGCGAGGGCAAGAAGAGCATCTTCGCACTGGAAGGCACCGAGATTCTGATTCAGCGTGACAAGGAAGTCCAGATGGCTGCGCACGAGTACGGCAAGGGGCGCGGCGTGTATATCAGCGGTCTGCCGTACAGTTTTGTGAACAACCGCGTGCTGTACCGCGCCATCCTGTGGGCTGCCCACGATGAAGCCGACCTGCACAAGTGGTTCAGCACGAACTACAATGTGGAAGTCCATGCCTACGTTAAGAACGGCAAGTACTGCGTGGTCAACAACACCTACGAACCGCAGGACACGACCGTTTACACCGGCGATGGCAGCTGCTTCGATCTGCATCTGGATACCAATGAGATCAAGTGGTACAGCATTGAGGGGTAATAGAATGAGAACACCCGAAGAACAGATCCGCTATGCGGCCTCTATTACGCCCAGCCCGCGCCAGCTGGCATGGCAGCAGCTTGAATTTTACGCCTTTACCCATTTCGGCATGAATACCTTCACGAACCGCGAGTGGGGCGACGGCACCGAAGACCCGGCGCTGTTCAATCCTGACGCGCTGGATGCCGACCAGTGGGTCGCTGCGGTTAAAAGTGCCGGTATGAAGGCACTGATTTTGACCTGCAAGCACCATGACGGCTTCTGCCTGTGGCCGAGCGCCTACACCGAGCACAGCGTCAAGAACAGCCCATGGAAGAACGGACAGGGCGATGTTGTGCGCGAGGTATCGGATGCCTGCCGGCGTGGCGGTATCAAGTTTGGTGTCTATCTCTCCCCGTGGGATCGTCACGATGCACGCTATGGGCAGGGGAAACCGTATGATGATTATTTCGTTTCCCAGTTGACTGAGCTTGCAACAAACTACGGAGATATTTTCTGCTTCTGGTTTGACGGTGCCTGTGGTGAGGGCAAAAACGGCAAAAAGCAAATTTACGATTGGGAACGCTACTATGCAGTACTGCGCAAATTGCAGCCGAATGCGGTTTTGAATGTCTGCGGTCCCGATGTGCGCTGGTGCGGCAACGAGGCCGGGCATTGCCGGAAAGCAGAGTGGAGCGTGGTTCCCGCAGAGCTGCGGGATGCAGAACGCACGGCATCGAAATCGCAGCAGGCGGATGACGGAGAATTCTCCCGCAAAATTGACTCTCAGGACGAGGACATCGGCAGCAGAGCGGTTATCCGCAATGCAAGAGAACTTGTCTGGTATCCGTCCGAGGTGGATACCTCCATCCGAACAGGTTGGTTTTACCATCCGGAGGAGGACACTGACGTACGCACGGCAGACGAATTGCTGGACATCTATCTGGATGCCGTTGGTGCGAATGCAAGTCTGCTGCTGAACATTCCACCCGATACGCATGGCCGTATTGCCGCACCGGACTGCGCCAGCCTTACAGAGCTGGGTACTAAAATCCAGCAGATTTTTGCCAGCAACGTAACAGAAAAGGCGGCAATCACAGCTGATTCTGCGATTGCGCAGCATCCCATCACACAGGCTGTAGACGGTATGGCAAATACCTATTGGCAGGCTGCCTACGGACAAGAATCCGATACGATTACTTTGAAGTTCCCGAAGCCGCAGAAGGTTTCCTGCGTTGTTCTGGGGGAGCATCTTCCGACAGGGCAGCGAATTGAAAGCGGCGAGATTTGGGCAGATGGAAGCAAGGTTTCTGAATTTACGGTAGTTGGACATAAACGTATCTGCCGCTTCGCCCCTGTGGAAGTGCTGACGCTTACCATAAAGATTACAGCTTCTCGCACAGAACCAACTCTACGGCTGCTGGCAGTCTATCAGTGAGGATGTATGTGATGAAAGAAATTTTGACCGCGTGGCAATGGGATGGCCCAGTGTCAGAACCGATTCCCTACGGAGAGGGTCATATTAACCAGACGTATGCCATCACGGTAACGTCAGAGCAGGGGGCAAAACGCTACATCCTGCAAAAAATCAATACCGATACATTCAAAGACCCGGCAGGTCTTATGGAAAACATCTGCGGTGTGACGGATTTTCTGCGCGAAAAAGCCAAGCAGCGCGGGGCTGACCCGGCGCGTGCCACGCTCCATGTGGTGCCTACCAAAGAGGAAAAGCCCTATTATCAGGCTGCCGATGGCGGCTGCTGGCGTGTCTATGACTTTGTGGAGGATACTGTCTGCTTGCAGCAGGTGCAGTCCGCCGAGGATTTTTACCAGAGCGCCGTTGCATTTGGCAACTTCCAGCATCAGCTTGCCGACTATCCGGCTCATACCCTGCATGAGACAATCCCGCACTTCCACGACACGCCCAAGCGCTTCGCTGATTTCCAGCGCGCCGTGGTTGAGGACCGCATGGGCCGCGTAGCCCAGGTGCAGCGCGAGATCGAGTTTGTCCGCGCCCGCGAAGCAGATTATCATGTGATGGTGGATCTGTTGGCGGCAGGCAAGCTGCCGTTGCGAGTTACTCACAACGATACCAAGCTGAACAACATCCTGTTCGATAAAACAACCGGCGAGGGTCTTTGCGTCATCGACCTTGACACCGTCATGCCGGGGCTTGCTGCCAATGATTTTGGGGATTCTATCCGCTTCGGTGCCAACCACTGCGCCGAGGACGAAGCTGACCTCTCGAAAGTCAATTTCAGTATGGAACTGTTTGAAATTTACACCAAGGGCTTCTTGCAGGCAGCAGGGGAAACGTTCACCCCGCTGGAAAAACAGACCCTGCCTTGGGGTGCCAAGTTGATGACGATGGAGTGCGGAATGCGTTTCCTTGCCGACTATCTGGAGGGAGACCACTACTTCCACATCAACTACGAACAGCAGAATCTCAATCGCGCCCGTACCCAGTTTAAGCTGACTTCCGGCATGGAAGAAAACTGGGATGCCATGCAGAAAGTAATTGAAAAATATTGCTGATGCCACTAATCTGCTTTTTCATTTTGCGTTTTGCATAGTGGAGTAGAGTGCATTATGCAAACTCGTGTTTTCTCCTTCTTTAACTCCCGCGCCTAACAAGCGCGGGAGTTGCTTATTCTAAAGGATAAAAATAGAGCCGCTTCAAGCGTTGCACTTATGCAATACGCTTGAAGCGGCTCTGTTATATTAGCGGTAGTAAAGCTCGATTTCTTGGATGCTTGGATCGGTTTGCCCCTTGCTATTTTTCGTAGTGTCTTCCTGCAATCCAGTAATCAAGACCTTGAATTTGGAACTGGTCGTTTCTGGCAGGGAAATGGTTTTGGATGTGCCAATCGTGCCGCTATAGGTACTGATTGTAGTGTATTCCGTACCATTCCATGCTTGGAACTCTAAGCCGGTAATTCGTTCGGATGCCCAATTTGGAACAATATTTTCTGTGATGGTTACGCTGTTAAAGGTCTGCTCAGAGCCAAGATTGAATTCCAGCCATGCAGGAAGATCCGAGTTGGCAGCAGCCCAGCGGGAACCCTGAGAGGCATCGCCGTCATTTACTTTGGATGCGGGGCAGGAGGGGTGCGAAGAGCTGGCGGAAACGGACTTATTCAAAAGCAGATTCTGCGGCTCACGAATTACGGGAACTTTGTATACCTCAAATTCAACGATGCTGGGATCGGTTTCGCCACGGCCATGCGTACTTGTGTCGGCGCGGAGGCTGGTGATTTCCATTCTAAGATGGGATGCAGTCACAGTGTCGAACGTGAAATCTTTCCCTTCGCCGATTTCGCCGTCATAGGTGTAAATTGTTTGATAACCATCCGCCGTAGGAATCTGCAAGTTGAAGGAGGCAATTCGGGGAGATGCCCACCCGGATACAATATTTTCAGTAAGGACAACCTTATTAAAGGTAGTATCCTTGCCAAAATCAATATCCAGCCAGATGGGAAGATCCGAGTTGGCGGCGGCCCAGCGAGAATTCTGAGAATAGATGCCGTCAACCATTAAATCGGGAGTCAAGGATTCATGGGAATTGTTAGAGGTTACAGTTTTGCCTAATGCAAAATTGGATGGATTATTATATTCGCCCTGCTGGTACTCGTGAACACCGATGTCAGGAGCATTACCCCAATACAGCTGAGTGCCATAGAAATCAGTGGTTCCCATCTGGGGAACATAGATGCCTGCATCGATCAGCGGAGAACTTGCATTGAGCTTGTAGCCATCCCAAACTGTAGCACCACTCAGAATGCCATCGCTGTTCTGCTGAGGAGTCTGTCCGGGATTCACCATATCGGGATTCTCAGTGACTTTATAGTCGTCGGCTGGTTCATATTGGGAATGGATACCACTGGCTTCGTAGAAACAGTTATGGCTGAATGTGACAGAACCGAGATTCCCGAGATAGCGTTTGGTATCGTGCCATGTTGTGGTGGTTGTGGTACTTTTATTATAGAAAACATTGTTGTAGAAATAAGTTTGCGATTTGAAAGGATCACGGTGCATGAATGTGGTTCTGGCACCATCATACATGATTACGTTGTTTACAAAGTAGGCAGGAGTTGCATTGGCGGTAAGGAAATACTTGATGATAAAGTCGCCACCGTCATCGCTGATATTGTAGCGGATTATATCATTGGTATTGCGCCCCATGTACAACATCCAGCCACAGGGATTGTTGTGCGAGTAGTTGAACTGGTAGACAACATTTTTTAGTGCAGAATCCATATCATAGGGGCTGCCGTCCGCGTTCGTCGAAGGCCCATTATAAACTTCATTGTACTGCAAGACGGAGTTCTCACATTTCCAAGGGTACAGAGCAACAGTAGGACGGAAATTGGGATACCGCTTTAGGAAGCCATCAACAACATTATATTCAACGACGGCATTTCGGGCATCGCACAAATCGATGCCGCCCTGAGCAACGTCTTCGATATAGTTATGGCCGATATAGATGTCTTCCATCCAAAGATTGTATGTGTCAACATCGTCCTGATAGCCGCTTTTTGCCATCTGCACAAAGCCGGTAATGCCAAGCAAATCAACCTTGCGGATCGTGTTGTAGGCAATCCGAATATCACGGAAAGAAGTGTTAGGACGAATTTTCGTGCCAACGACATTGTAGATGATTCCACCAGTAAAAGTGTCATTCCAATCGTTGGGGCCATCTACGTCATGTACATAGCAGTTCTCGATATAAATATGATCGAAAATGCCGTCGTCATCATCATTGAGAAGATCGCCATCGGCGATAATCAAAATGCCATTCCGTGTTTCGGCCTGACTCGACCAACTGTTGTCACCCTGCGGGCGGGAAAGGTCGATGTCAACATCGAAGTCATCATCGTTTGTGACTTCAAGATTGCGAATTTCCCAATATTCTTGGTTGCGCAGGTGAACAGCACCAGAGTAGTTCATGCCACGATCAATGCCCATACCATTGATGACAGGCAGTGCATCACCGCCGTATTTGTCGATCTTGATAGGCGCATCTGCGGTTCCGGAGCCTTTTGGCCATAACCATTCGCCATTCCAAACGGAGCCGGATTTCAGGAGAATGGTGTCGCCAGGCAAGAAAGTGGTGGCGGTCACTTTGTCGAGGCTTTTCCAAGGCGTTTCGGGCGAGGTTCCCGAGTTGGAGTCATCACCGATTGTAGAATCTACATAATAGGTGGTTCCGCCGGACGCGGCATCTTCTGTGACAACGGTTTCGGGAGTGGCTGTTTCTGGAGTTTGAATATCTTCAGCCAAGGCGTTGGTCATAGGAGCGATGAGGCTTAAAATCATAGCTGCACTCATGACCAGGGAAAATTTTCTCTTCATGGTTGAGTCTCCTATTCGATTGACGTATTTTGAAAGGCATCGGTTTCGGTAAATACCAGACGATTTTGAATCAGCTCGGTTTCTGTGCTTATCCGTGAGTTTAACAAGTAATCTGTGATACGATTACGAACCTCTGCGAGTGGGATAACGGTTGCGTCCTCCTTTCTTGTGACTTTAATAATGCACGGATAAGTCCCATCTAAAAACGGGTCTGATACATCTCCAGTATTCATGCTGGATGCCTGTGAAACGATGTCTGCATGGGATAAGAGATCGGACTTTTCTGTTTCGTTTGTAAAAGAATAGGTGTGCCAGTCTGTGACGTAAGGGTATTGTGTTTGGATGTCCTCTAAAGAAACACCTTCCTCAAGGCCCAAAAAGATGTTGTCAGCAGAGAGGTCGGATGGAATATATGACAAATAAATAGCAGAAACATCTGCGTCACCATTCAGGGAGAACAGATTTTGATTTTCAGAATAGAAAGCGTCAATATCTGCATCACTTACAGCATTGGTAGAAATCCAGTATTCCTTTATATCGTTTTCAAGCTGTGAAAGATAACGGTGATAGTAAGAATCAAAGGAATACTCTATAGGGCCGTAGACAATACCGCCGTTTGACGTGCTTTCTTTTCTTGCAGTGTTGAAATTTTCTGCATTTTCTTTTAGTTGGGAAAACGACAAGAACTCAGCAGAAGTTGTCTTCTCGGCAAGCATTTGTGTGGCGTATGCTTCCAGACAGGCTTCTTTGGCAGAGGCCCTTGCGGAATCCAGCGGAGTAGAATCACCATATTCACTATTCCAAAAGGCGGAGTCAAAAGATGTGATTCCGTAAAGCTGAGAATAGCTTTGGCATACGGAGCTTTTTTGCTGGGATAAGAAGTAATTGAACTCTTCCATAGTGATGGGGTGCTCATCGACATACCCGACCACAGCAGAAGAATCCGTTGCAGCACAGCTACAGAGTGTGCTGACGATACTTCCGGCAAGTAAAAAGAGACTCATAAACTTTTTATATGTCATTTTTTCACGCCCATCCTATTTAGATTTCTATTTCTATTATTAAACATTCGCTAACTTTTGAAAACGGAATATATTGATGAAAGAATGTAAATTATTGACCAAAAAATCGCGCCGACAATGCACTGTCGGCGCGATTTTATATGCTATGCAGCTTTCGATATTTGCCCGGAGCTTCAGCTTTATAGCGGCGGAACATCCGGTTAAAGTAGCTTGAATCACTAAAGCCGCAGCTATATGCGATCTCCGTGATGGGATCTTCGGTGGAGCATAATAGCTCAGCGGCACATTCTACCCGGTAGTAATTCAAATAGTCAATAGGGGAGCGCCCGGTTATGCTGTGAAAGACCCTGCAAAAGTGTTCGGGGGTCATTTCTGCTGTGGAGGCGAGATCTTCCAAGGTGATGCGGCTGGCGTAATTCTTTCGGATGCGCTCTAAGGCCGCTTTCATTTGGGCTGTGCTGCGGTCATTTCGCTTATTTCCGGGAGTGGAAACTGTGTACGAATGCTGCAAGAGAATCTGACCGAACAGCTGCCACATCAGGCCAATCGTCACAAATTCATATCCCTCCGGCTCTTTTTCCATTGCCTCAAAGAGCCGGTCAATCAGTTGGCAGGTTACGGAGCCGGCCGGTTGATACGGCTCGATTTGTGCGCCGCGTTCAAAAAGCGCATTGTATTTTGCCTGACATACGGAGCCGCTGCCGAGGAAGCGGTTCATATCAAAGACAACACACTCGTAAACGCAGTCGTTGGGGGTTCCGCCGTGAACGGCCCCGGCTGAAATGATGGCGGCATCTCCCTTGTGTAAAAGGTAAGAGCGTCCATCAATCAGCAGGGAAAACTCCCCGCTCAGAACCAGCATAAGTTCAAATTCCATGTGCCAGTGAAACGGCATTTCATAGCGCGGGTGCATTTTATCTACATAATAAAGCTCAATGGGAAAGTCAAAAGTGCCGCGCGTACTGCTTTCATGGGAAGCCAGAAACTTCATGGCAGGCATCTCCTAAAATATCAATATCGTCCAATACAATATCATTATACGCAAAGACGAGGACAAATTGCAACAGTATAATACAAGTAAAGGACAAAATCCACTTTAGGAGGTACAAACTGTGCAAATCGAAGAAATCAAAGACCAAATCTGCGATGTCTGCCATAAAATGTGGCAGCTTGGCTGGGTCGCTGCCAACGACGGTAATGTTTCGGTTAGGTTGGAGGACGGAACTTTCCTTGCAACGCCTACGGGCATGAGCAAGAGCTTCATCACGCCGGACAAGCTGCTGCGTATTGATGCAAAGGGCAATGTGCTGGAAGGGGCAGAGGGCCTGCGCCCGTCCAGCGAAATCAAGATGCACCTGCGCTGCTACGAAAAGCGCGCCGATGTAAATGCTGTTGTCCATGCCCATCCGCCGGCAGCCACCGGCTTTGCCGTGGCACATCGCCCGATGGATATGTACAACATGATTGAGGATGTGGCAGCCATCGGCGCTGTGCCGCTGACTCCGTATGGAACTCCCAGCACGACGGAGGTGCCGGACGCAATCGAGCCGTATCTCAACGACCACGACGTTATGTTGCTGGAAAACCACGGCGCGCTGACGGTGGGCAGTGATGTCATCACCGCCTATTACCGCATGGAGAGTCTGGAACTGTGGGCAAAAATCACAATCAACGCAATCATTCTCGGCGGCAGCTATGATATTGACCGCAAGAATATTGATAAGCTCATCAATCTCCGCTCCTACTACAAAATTACCGGCAAACACCCCGGCTATCGCAAATTTGAGCGACGCGAAAAAGGTGAGCCGACGGACAAATAAGGAGACACCGTATGCTGAAGAACATTCCGCCTATCATTAGCCCGGAACTTCTGAAAGTCCTCTGCGAGATGGGACATGGCGACGAAATCATTCTCGCAGACGGAAACTTCCCGGCTGAAAGCATCGGCAAAGATGCCATTGTGATTCGTGCAGACGGGCACGGAACCGTAGAACTGCTGGAGGCCATCCTGCAATTTCTGCCGTTGGATCAGTATGTAGAAAAGCCTGTCGCGCTGATGAAAGTGGTAGATGGCGATCAGTGCAAGCCGACTATCTGGGATAGCTATAAACAGAAGTTGAACGAGAGTGGCAATGACCCGGCTAAAATTGAAATGGTGGAGCGCTTTGCGTTTTATGAGCGCGCACATCATGCCTATGCGATTATCGCCACCGGGGAAAGGGCAATCTATGCCAATGTACTTTTGAAGAAGGGCGTGGTTCAATGAGTAACACAGCAACTGTGCTGGCCTTCGATTTTGGCGCTTCCAGTGGACGTGCGATTCGGGCCGTGTACGATGGCCAAAACCTCAACTACGAGGAAATCCATCGTTTTGAAAATGTCCCCATCGAAAAGGACGGTCATCTCTGCTGGGATGTGGAAACACTGCTGAAGGAAATCCACACAGCCATTCAAAAGGCTGGTACATTTGACAGCTTAGGATTTGATACATGGGGTGTGGATTTCGGCTTACTGGATGCGGACGGCCATCTGCTGGCAAACCCTGTTCATTACCGCGATGCCCGCACAAACGGTAAACCGGAACAGGCCGCTGCCTGTATGCCCGCAGAAGAATTGTATGCCCATACCGGCAACCAAATCATGGCAATCAATACCTTGTTCCAGTTGCTGGCACTGCAGGAGCAGGAACCGGAACTGCTGCAAAAGGCTGAGCAGGTCCTTTTTATGCCGGATTTGTTTGCGGCGCTGTTGGGAGCCGAGCCGGTCTGCGAGCGCAGCATTGCTTCCACCAGTCAGATGCTTGACCCCCGTACAGGGCAGTGGAGCAGGAAAGTGCTGGCCGCCTACGGCTTGCCGGAAAACCGCTTCGCACCCCTTGTCGCCAGCGGTACGGTGACGGGTACACTTACAACCGGCGCGAAAATCATTGCGGTGGCAGGGCATGATACACAATGCGCCTCGGCTGCTATGCCGTGTGCCGAGGAAGATGCCGAACATACGGCATTTCTCTCCTGCGGCACGTGGAGCCTGCTGGGAACGGAATTGGACACCCCGATTCTGACGGCGGACAGCTGCCAAAGCGGGCTGTCCAACGAACTCGGCGCAAACGGGAAAATCAATTATCTGAAAAATATCATCGGTCTTTGGCTGATTCAGGAAAGTCGCCGTGAGTACAAGCGCCGCGGGCAGGCATATTCTTTTGCAGAGTTGGAACAACAGGCGCTTGCCGCCGAACCGCTGCGCAGCTTTATTGACCCGGATGCCCCGGAATTTGTTGCGCCCGGCGACCTGCCGGGCAGAATACAGGAATTTTGCCGCAGAACCGGCCAGCCCATCCCGGAAACGGTGGGTGCTGTGATGCGCTGCATTTATGAAAGCCTTGCGCTGAAATATCGCTACGCGATAGAGCAACTCTCCGCAGTAACAGGCCGGACTTTTACGACCCTGCATGTTTTGGGCGGCGGTACGAAAGACCGCCTGCTTTGCCAGATGACAGCAGACTGCTGCGGCCTTACGGTAAAGGCAGGCCCGGTGGAAGCTACGGCGCTCGGCAACATCATGATCCAGCTGAAGGCCTTGGGGTTGCTGGACTCCATCACACAGGGACGCCGACTGATTGCGGAAACAGAGGTCATTAAAACATATACCCCAAGCACACAGAACGATGCGGAATGGAACGCCGCTTATGATCGTTTCAAAACCCTACTATAATAAGGAAGGTGCAACTATGCTGTATCCTAAAATTGGTATTCGCCCTGTCATCGATGGACGCTGGGGCGGTGTCCGTGAAAGCCTGGAAAATCAGACGATGCGCATGGCAGAAAATGCCGCTAAGCTGATTTCGGAGAACCTCAAGTACCCCGATGGTACGCCGGTGCAGTGCGTGATCGGCTGTACGACGATTGGCGGCGGTGCCGAAGCTGCTCGTGTGGCAGAGCAGTTCTCTACCCAGAATGTTACGGCCACACTGTCCGTGACCCCCTGCTGGTGCTATGGTACCGAGACGTTCGACATGGACCCCAACACCATCAAGGCAGTTTGGGGCTTCAACGGCACCGAGCGTCCCGGCGCGGTGTATCTGGCTGCGGTTCTGGCCGCACACGCCCAGCGCGGTCTGCCTGCTTTCTCCATTTACGGTCATGACGTGCAGGAAGCCAACGATGATACGATTCCCGATGACGTGGCCGAGAAAATCCTGCGTTTCGCCCGCGGTGCTGTTGCCGCAGGCTGGATGAAGAACAAAGCCTACGTCAATATTGGCGCTGTGACGATGGGCATTGCGGGCAGCTTCTGTGATGCAGGCGTTCTGCAAAAGTACTTCGGCATCCGCGCCGAGTGGGTGGACGAGGTCGAGATCCTGCGTCGCATTTCCATCGGCATCTATGACCATGACGAATATGAAAAGGCGCTGGCATGGGTGCGCGAGAACTGTAAGGAAGGCTTTGATAAGAACCTCGGAAAAAATCTGCCGCCTGTCATCACGAAGTCGAAGATTGTTCCGGCGGACAAGGATTGGGAGTTTATCGTCAAGATGACCCTGATCATCCGCGACATTCTGTACGGCAATCCGCGTCTGGACGAGATGGGCTGGCATGAAGAAGCGCTCGGTCGCAACGCTGTGGTCGGCGGCTTCCAGGGCCAGCGCCAGTGGACAGACTGGCTGCCGAACGCTGACTTCACCGAAGCCATCATGGCTTCCACCTTTGACTGGAACGGCCCGAAGGCCCCGACTCCGTTCGCCACTGAGAACGACACCTGCAATGGTATTGCCATGATGCTGGGCAGCCTTGTTTCCGGATCTGCACCGTGCTTCCATGATGTGCGCACCTACTGGAGCCCCGAAGCCTGCGAGCGTGTGACCGGGCAGAAGCCTGACGGCGTTGCCGCCAACGGCTTTATTCATCTCATCAATTCCGGCGCAACGGCCTTGGACGGTTCCGGTGCCTGTGTGGATGCTGAGGGCAATCACGTGATGAAGCCGTTCTGGGAGATGACCGATGCGGACATCAAGGCATGCCTGAACGCCACCGATTGGTGCCGTGCGGACTATGAGTACTTCCGCGGCGGCGGATATTCCAGCCACTTCCGCTGCAAGGCAGAGATGCCTGTTACGATGCTGCGTTTTAACATTGTGGAGGGCATTGGTCCCGTCCTGCAAATTGCCGAGGGTTGGACGGCTGATCTGCCCGATGAGATCCACAACACCATCGACAAGCGCACCGACCCGACCTGGCCGACCACGTGGTTCTGCCCGCGCCTGACCGGACAGGGTGCATTCACCGATGTGTACAGCGTTATGGCAAACTGGGGTGCCAACCATGGCGTGACCGTTTACGGCCATGTGGGTGCTGACCTCATTACGCTGGCCAGCATGCTGCGTATCCCTGTTACGATGCACAATGTCCCTGCCGAGAAGGTCTATCGCCCCCACGCATGGGCCAGCTTCGGCACGCAGGATCAGCAGGCAGCGGATTATGCTGCGTGCAAGCAGTATGGGCCGCTGTATCGGTAAGTTACCTGACGTAAATATTCTGCCGGAAAGATTTTGACATAGCCCTTAATACCAGTTAAGGAGAGGTTTCCTTGGAAGCCTCTCCTTGTTTTTGTATGTCTAAAACCACTCGCTAGGCGAGTGCTTCGATAAAGATTATATCGGTGAGTAATGAAACTCAAACGAAGAATTTTGGAATAGTAGAAGCTATATTGCATGAGTGATAATTAAAGTTTGCGAGCTATGAAGCTCGTAGAGCGACTTAAAATCAATAAAAGCGCACTTTACAAAATTTCAGAAGAGCCTAGCCGATAATTCGTTGGCAACTGATAATTGTCTATCTTGTGCGTTTGACGCATGGCCAAGAATAGAGGGCTATGCCCGCATAGGGAAAACCACCAGCTCGGCTGGTGGATGCTTATTTTCATTTGGAGGTATACAACAAATTCAAAAGATAAAAAGTACCTTGAGGCCTCTTTTCTCAAAGTGCGGTTATAAGCCATTGCCTATAACTTAATAGGCTTTTCCTCTATACGGAGAACCGCATTATGAGTTTGTCGAATGAATAACTCTGGCAATTCCACGCGAAAAACGAAATGGAATTACCACTGCCATATGCGAATCCTGACGGTACATGCTCCACACAGGTGGACATATACTGAAGAATTTGCGTGTGTCAATTTTCAATTCGACAAGATTCTCTATCGCTGCCGCTCACCACCTGTATTCCCATCAAAGAAAAATGATGGGAGTACAGAAATGATAAAAAGGAACGACGGCATATCCAAAGATGATATATGCCAAAATCAATTTACTGCTTATGTGGTTTTGGCGGTAAGGCGAAAACGCCAATCCTACATAAAGAAGAAGCAGAGAGATAACGAAAAAGAAAGCCGAACTAAAAAGGAGGCGGAAAAATCCGAATTTATAACTGCCGGGTATGATATATGGAGCAGAATGGAGCCACAAAATGAAAAACTGATGACTGCTATGCAGCAATTAAGTCTCAAAGAGCGGTTTGTTGTCACAGAGTATGTCCTGAAAGGAAAGCCCTTTAAGGAGATTGCTCAAGAAACAGACCTCACAGAAAAAGGAGTGGCATCTGCCTATTATAGAAGCATTAAAAAGTTGCGAGCTAAAATGGGAGATGTAGAATGACTTTTACGGAACTGTTACTTTCAGCCAAATTGGGAAACACATCGGCCTTTGAGGAATTGTTTGCCCGGTATAAAAATCTTTTACGAAAATATTCCGTAGTAAACGGTATATTCGACGAAGATTTGTATCAAGAGCAGTGTGTGTTGTTTGCACACTGCATCGAAATTTTTGATGTGAACCGATAATAAAAAATCTCCGTCACATTATGATGTGACGGAGATTTTTCTGTCAAAAGAACGTGTTTATAGGATTGGGGCAAGCAATAAACATGCTGCGATAGCCTGTTTTGACGCTTTTACAGGTGACTGTGAATGGAACATCTGCATGATTCCATAGGATCAAATCGCTTTGTTGTCAGGCTCTTCATACTTGTTTTCGCGTGCAATATCGCTTTTGAAGCGAATGCACCGCACATGGCCGAGACGTTCCACAAGGAAGCAGTAAGGGCGGATGCCATCGTCGATTTCCAGAATCTCATAGGGCAACAGCTGCATAGAGAGCAGTTCTGCGAGAGAATGCTTTTTGATTTGCTTTGCAAATTCCATTGCAGTGTAAGGGGAGTCTCCCTCATACCGCACTGCATAGCGGCTGGGATAGGGGAAAAACGAGATCCCTTTGGCCGCAAGCATACTTTCACCTACCTCGATTTCCGGGGACCGGAAGTGATAGATCCGCAATGTGGGAGGCACGCGTCGCTTGGGACACCATTTCGGTACAGTTACTTTTGGGTCATCAGATCGAAAGATGATGACTTTTTGGCCACCAGTACAGTATTTTGTGTTCGGCTTCATGCGCCGGCCGTGAATCGTTTTCGTTTCAGACCCGGCGTAGAGATTACAGTCCGGGCAGTGGTAACATTTGAATTTGCGTACTTTCTCTTCATACATAGATTTTTACCTTCCTACAGTCTAAATCAAATTCTCAGCATACATATAAAAATTCCTCCAAACTCATTTGGCCGGGGATGAAATCATCCTCCATCCACCAATGGAATACTTCTTCTGCGGTAGCGCCCTTGCCCCAACTGCCATCAATCCTTTCGCGCCTACGTCGTTCTTTCAGCATTCGGTCAAACGCCATAAGATACAGCTTCTCGTACTGCGGATAACGGGCAAACTCAAAATAGCGGTGCTTCCCAGCCATCGGGCAGCCAATACAGCCTACCCGTGAAAAGCCGCAGAAATAAAGCGGGTTCACAGGTATCCTTGCATCATGCAGGAAATCCCAGACTTCCCGGTCATTCCAATCCATAATGGGATTCACAAAGCGTTTTGCTGCCAGCTTGCAGGGCGCAAACAACGCATCCAGACTTTCCTCATCATTTCGGATATGTACTTCTTTATCGTGGTTGGAAACCTGCTTTTCAAAGATACCCCTGCGCTTGGAGCGACTGACGCTCTCTGCCCAGCGCACCCCGGTGGCGAGAAAACGCCCCTTGCCGTTTTGTTCTTTGAGGACAGCGCAGCAATATCGGGCCACGCGGGTCGGCGGCATCAGCTTGCGGGGAATCAAGTCCCACATACTCGTGCGCCTACCTTTATATAAGGGATAGTTGATGCTGCACCGTATGCTGCGATTCTCTAATCGCGCAAATTCTTTTCGAACAAAGTGTACAGTTTCTGGCGCGTCGGCCGTAGTATGCGCGTGCATGACCTCAAACGGTATCTCGGCGCGCAAGGCAAGCTCGGTCAGAACACAGCTGTCTTTTCCGCCTGAATGGGTGAGCAGCAGCGGGGCATTGTAATGCTCCAGCGACATTTCGCTGGCAATCTTTAACCGTGCAATCACTCGTTATTCCGGGTCGGCGTGTGTTGGAAGTGTAATAAAGCCCCATTCATTATTTGTCATAGGGTATACCTCCAAAAGAAGCCGTGGTAGCAAAATGCCGCCACGGCTATCATTAAATCATTCTGTGAACATTCAACCCTTTACGCACACGCGGCCAGCGTTTGTCGGCGCGGGTTGAGGGCCGCGAGTACAAAAGGGCGGGGCTTGATGTAGTAGTGGGTGGTGGATGTCTCAAAGTGGATCTCCTGCGTTTCCGTCTCATGGATCTTCACCACAGGGGCCGTATGGTACATCTCACCACCAGTGCTGAAGATGGCAGGCCGACCCACCATCAATGCGGATATGAGTTTTCCGGTAATGTAAAGCTCCAGCTTCCGCTTTTTCATTCTGTCCTTGCCTCCCTTTAAGCATCTCTGCACAGTTCCACCACGATGAACCGCGCGTTATCCAGCAGCGTGTTCACATGGTACAGCGAGGTGTTCTGCATCTGCGCGATCTCGTTCGTCTGGTAGCCTTTGGTGCGCAGACGGATAATTTCCATCTGCTGGGGCGTTACCCGCTTGGCGAGGGCGTGCAGAAGCAATGCAACCTCACTTTCACGCAGCGCTTCCTCGTCCGTTACCGTTGGTGTTGAATGCCGGGTCAGATGCCCGGTGTAAGTCTGCCGGGGACGGACAAAACGGATGACACGGAAGCGGCGCCTGGCGGTGCGATGGGCATTGACAATTTCGCCTTCCATGGCCCGCCACGCTACCGTGGCAAAGGAATAGCCTGCAAGATTCGGATCGGTCAGATACCGCTGTACAGCCCGCAGATAGCCGAAAATGACGATGTCATAATACTCGCTGGCGGGCAGATTCTTCTCGTGCAGGAATTTGTAGACAAGGTTGTGGTTTTTCTCGGCAAAAATGCGCTGAGTATCATTCAACGGAATATCGTGCATAAAGCACCTCCTTCATAAACTGTCACGCGGGCAGCGGCTGTGTATCGCCGTTTACCGTAGCCCCGATGCAAAAGCTGTCATCGGTGACCGCAGGGGCGGTAGCGCAACTCTCTACCTCGCAAAGACCATCATCCTGTTCCCGTTTTGCTTCGATGCGCTGGCGGTTCATGCCGCGGATCTGCTCACGGAAGCTCAAGGCGTACTTGCGTACGGCAGCAAGCTGCTCACCGTGGAAGTCGCCAAGCCATTTGAACGTGGCAACACTGTAATCTTTGCCCTCCGGGTTCGTCTGGCGTTTCAGGCCAATCTCCACAAGGCTGCCGTAGGTGGCGCGGTTTCGGAAAACAAAGCCCTGATTCAAAAACTCGCGGAACGGGCTGATGCTGGTGGGCGAAAGATTGATTGCCAGAGGCATAAATTCTCCGCTGCGCAGCAGGTACAGCACTCGCATATTCTTGCAGGCTTTGCCGCGGCCATTGCTGGCGCTGCCAAACTGGCTCAACGCACAAGCCTCGCAGACACCACCGGGCTCACCGTAGCCCTGCTTGCCGTCCACAGAAGAACAAAGCGGCGGTACATCATCGCTGTACTCATCACCCTCCGGCCAGTAGGCGCAGCTTGCGTGATTGAACAAAATCACACCGGTGAGAGTGGGGCTGTAATCCGGGTGCTGAGGGTTGCCGGTGGGCAGTTCAAACTGCAACACACCGCCTGCGGGAATCTTGATGCGGGGAAAAGACATTGTAAAGCCGTCCATGTCCTCGGCAAGTTCTTCGTTGCTGAACTCAGCCTCTCCAATTTCGGGCAGTTCAAAATCCAGCGGCTTGTTGGCGGTCATGGCGGTGGTGGCTGCGATATTAGCGTTCATCATAGACATAATAAATCCTCCTGTGTATATGGGCAGCCTTAGGCGGCTGCCCGGTTGATTCTCGACCACTGCCGGGGCGGCATGGTCAAAATACTGTAACCGATACTTTCCAGTTCACTGGCGCGGTCATAGCTCTCCACATCCTGGCTGTGGCGAGTCACGGCGTTGGATAACCCGTACAGCGTCAGATCGTTGGATTCGATCAGCCGCTGCAATACGCCGGTGCTTTCGCTGTCGGTAATGTGGAACTCTTTACTGGCAAGTTTGACGACGGCCGGCACATCATGGGTGTCCATCTGCGCGGCTTTTGCCTCCTGCATCTTGCCGACGACCTGCGCGAACCGCGCTTCTTCCACAGCGGCGCGCACGGTGTCCTGAATTTTCATAACAAAGGCTTTGTCCTCCGCGTCCAAGGTTGCTTGCGAGTAGACGCTGAAGTTCTCTTCGCTGTCGGTAACGCGCCCCACATGGTTGCGGCTGCCTCGTTCACGACCATGCCGTTGCTGCATACCAGCCGATAAATCAGTGGCTGGATGCTGACGGAGCCGAGTCCGACCTCGCTGTTGCTGATAATGACCCCAGCCTGCACAATGTCGCCGGGAGATACCTCTGCCTGCAAGCGGGGATTCACAGCCTTGATGTACATACGGCTTTCGGTGATTTGGCAGCTTTCAAAGCGGATGTCAGGCAGCCCGCCGAGAATCGGCAGCGTCACACCGGCAATATCGATATTGTCGATGCGGCGGTAGCGGTTGCTCAAATACGCGCGGGCAGAGCCGTCCAAGGTGCGCAGCATACGTTGGCTGCTTTCCTGTTTGAACCATGTGTTGGCATTGTAGGCCAGCAGATCGGGGCGTTCCTCTCGCATACGGTCATAGTAGGCGGCGGGGATGCGCAGATGAGTGCCAATCTGCCGATGGGCAATGCCCGTGATGGTCATGGGCTCGATCAGCTCGGTGCCGCTGTTATCCGACAGGTGCAGAAACATTTCTTTGCCGTAGGATTCCATCCGCAGGCGGTTGGGGGCAATGAGGTAGTCCTCTTTGGACTCGCTTTGCCGCTTCACTTCGGTCAGCATCTGCTGTAAAGTTACACCGGATTTCATACGCGAAACCTCCTTACCACGAGAGAACCAGCTTGCCGGAAGTTTCCTCGGCGGCCAGCCCATCTCCTGCAAAGACCTGTTTCAGCTTTTCCCAACATCCAACAGGCGGGAAGCCGTGCAATTCCGGGAGTACCGATGTACTGCCGTCCGCAAGCTGGATGTGACCGTCCTCCTGCACGGTCATTGAGTGATGCCCGCGGGAACTGAGGTCGGCCACGATGTCCTCCAACGCTGTACGCCCCTCGGTCTCATACCAGATGCGCGGGTCAGGCAGCGGGGGAGTTTCGGCGGGGATGCGCGGCTTTTCGGGTGCGTCTGCCGTAGGGTTCGGGCACAGCGGCACGGTGTTGATTAGCTCGCACCGCAAGTGCGCCTGTTTGTCCAAAACGACCTCGGCACTCTCAAAGCCGTCCAATCCGTGAACACGGATCAGGCAGCGCCCACCTTCTTTGACGATGGCAAGCGGGTCTTTGGTAGCCCATTCCCATGTAATGTTGCTGCCAGCCGTGCGGAGTGCAGCGGTGATGCGCTGGTTCACATGGAGCAGCAGAATGTCGCTGAGAGGTCCGTCCTCAATGTCCGGCACCACAAACTTGGTACGGTGGGGAGCCTTTGCTTTCTTCTTGGGGACTGCCGGGAGACTGCCTCGCAGATGGTGCAGCACATACAGCCCCCAGACGGAGCAGGCGACAAGCAGAAGCGGCAGCAGCAGCGCGCCGCGCGCGAACGCGGCGATGGATACAATAATGCCTACGAAGATGCTTGTGCCGTTCCGAATGGCATTGTCAGATTTCATTGTCGATTACCGTCCTTTCACAAAAACAAAAAAGGGCTGCATCAGGTGTCAATTCTGAACACTTGATGCAGCCCAAGGTACGGCCACTGTTCGGCGGCCATGCGGGATGCGGATTGATTCTTGGTTCACTTCCTTTCTGCCAATGGCAGGAAATATCTATATAAAAAAGTGCCGGCAGGGGAGACACCGCGCCAAATTCAGCGCAATGCCATCTACTACCAGCACCGATTACAAAAATAACAGCGTATGCTTATATAGCATAAAAATCATTTACAAAGCAATTATAATACTATATCTTGTAGTTGTCAACCCGGGGACGATTTAATATGTATCAATCATAATCTGTTGTCGAAGATAAAGGTTTGCTACTGCTGTGATGACTTCGTGGCTGCAACGGTACTCCCGAACAGCCTGGGCGAAGTTGTCGCAGTTCAAGTCATTGTCGTCATACAGCTTGTCCAGCACATCGTAGCCGTCCTTCAGGCGGCGGATGTCCATCTCAATGCACTTGATGATTTCCGCACAGGAAAGCGGCGTCTGCCGGGCAAGGCGGATGATCTTTTTCTCGCAGGCGCTGCGGGCATCCATGTGGAACAGGCGACGGGTAATTTTCCAAGAGATGCCCTCCAAGAACGTCAGTTTGAGGAACGACAGTACCCGCAGCGGCCATGCCGCACCGATGGGGATGATGAAGCGGCAGGCAAGCAGGTCATACAGCGCATCGTACTCGGTATCACCGGTACCGGCCACAATGAGTCCGCGAACCAGCAGACGCTGTACGCAGTCCTGCCAGCTGCGGTGGATGGTGACGTTGGTGTTGCTCGCCATCTTCTCGTAGAAGCTGCTGATTTCCTCTTCCCGCAGGATGCGCCAGTTGAGGATGGACCAGAGCATAAACTCTTGCACATCGACCTCGTACTCTTTTTCGCAGACGATGATGACCGGGCGGGTGCCTTCTTCGGTGCAGCAGCGGATATAACGGCCATTGGCAGTGTAAAGCATTTTCATAAGGGAACCTCCAAATTTTAATTTTCGTGTAGAGATGAGAGAAAAGATTCATCGTTTCGCAATTTGTGGACAGCACGGCTGATCCACGCCGAAACGTGTTTGGGCGGGGCGCTCATGCGAGTAGCAACTGCGGTAAGCGGTATGCCGGAGACTTGCAACGCCAGCGCATGGACGCCCTTGCGGGTCACGCCGCTGTATTGAGATTCTGCGGCGGCAAGCAGTAGGGGCGTTTCGCACTTTGTATGACTTGAAACCGCGTTTTGAGCTTCTAAGGCAGCAAGCATAGTCGGCTCCAAATCACCAAGCGAAACAGTGCGCTGATACTTACTCAAAGCATTGCGGCAATAGCCGACAAGGCCGTTCTGCACAACCCGCCGGGCATAAGATGCAAAGCTGCCGCGCGCAGGGTCGAAGGTCAGCGCCGCATTGCAGAGCCAGACACAGCCCTCTTGATATAGATCTTCATAGCCGAGACCCGCAATGCAAGGGGCCGCTCGGACATCAAACCGCAGGACGCGCTCCACAACAGCCAGATTTTCTTCCACCAAGCGCTGTTGGTCAGCTGTGAGCCGTTTTATGCGTTTCATGGTCGTCACCTCGCAGTCGCATTCTCGCAGATGCGGATGATCTGCTCGCAGCGGTAGTCGCCGCACTTGGCGATATGTACCTGATCTCCGGGCAGCCCCATCTGCGTTTGCAGCCAGCGGTAACTTTGGTCGCGGTTCATGCCGAGCTGCGCCTGTACACTGTGCAGGGCGTGGTGGGCAAGGATACGTTTATGCCGCAGGTCACCGTTGGCAAGGGTGCCGAGCGGCTGCTTCGTGCGGCGGTCTGCCGTGACATAGGCATCGCAGGCGGGCCAGCGGCGGCAGACGTACAGGTATGTTCCAGCAGAAATGTCGGACAGACCGTGAATCACGCTTGCCGGGCGCAGCGTGGCAAGTGACCCGCAGTAGGGACAATGGATACGAGTTTGCTTCATAGAACTTCACCTCCAATTTGTTGCAAAATAGGCCGAAAAAACCTATTTGCCCTTATTACTGTCATCTCGAACGCAAAAATTAAAAAAATTCGGCCACTTTTTCAAATTTTACAATTTGTTCATATCTTCGTGGCGTTACGCCAGCATCGGACGAAAGGCGCTGTTGACCGACTTCCGCACATCCAGCATGGTTCTGCCGTTCAGTGTGACAGGCGCATTGAACAGCATCGTCAGAAGATATTTCTTGAGATTTTTAACGTCCGTGTGTAGATTGCGCAGGCCGTCAAGAACAAAACGGATATGCTCGCTTGTCAGCTGCAACAGTCGTTCCCGCACTAATGCCATAGGGAACAGGTTGCTGCCCAGCCGCAGCACGGGGCTGCGAAGCTGAATCGTCTCCACGACCAGCTCGTAGATTTCCTGCATCACAGGGGCGCTCTCCGGCTGATTGCGGCAAAGCAGGTCCAGTTCGATGTTGTCGCGGACTTTTGTCCGTACGGCCTCTCCCTCGGATAAGATTAGATCAGTATTTTGTTTCTCTTTATTTTGTATTTCTTTATTTAATTGCATGGGATTTCCCAGTACAGCAGAATCCGATGCAAGGGGTTCCAGCATAGGCGGCACGGATTCAGCGCTGCCGCCGGAGCCGGACGAGGGCGTTTGCGGATACTCGTAAACATAGTAGTCGCAGCCCCGCAGACAGCCGCGCTCATCCCGGACGCGGGTGCGCACCACATACCCGGCATCCTCTAGTTCCCAAATTGCTGTGCGGATAGCGTCCACGCTCTCTTTGTTGATGGCGGCAAGCCCTTTGAGGGTATAATCCCAGTCGTCCGGCAGGGAGAGCATCTGCGACAGCAGCCCCTTGGCTTTCAGAGACAGATTTTTATTGCGAAGATGATGATTGCTCATAACGGTATAGTCCTTAATGCGCTCTACGCGAAAAACAGCCATTTTACGAATCCTTTCATGTAAGAAGATGGGCAGCCGCCGGGGCTGCCCGCAGTTCAACGGTTACAGATTCTGACGGATAATGCGGGTGATGATGCCCACGGCGATACTGCGCTCCTCGTCCAGCTTTGTCACCACAAAGCTGACATCGTCCTTTTTGCCGGGCGTGCGGCGGTCATAGCAGGAGTGGGCCACAGCGTTGACACCGTTGGAAAGCCGCACATAGACGATGCCCTTATGTACATCGGTAACGCGGCCGGCGTATTTGCTCTGTACACGGCAGCGCTTCAAGGCTTCACGGCTGGTGTTTTCGGTGACGCTCTTGACATCGGCGCGGACAGACAATTCTTCCTGCGAGGTTTTGTTCACCTCGGTCACGCGGACAAGAATCTGGTCGCCCACAGCAAAGCGGTCATGGGCATCCCCAATCCAATCCCATGCCAGATCCCGTGCCATGATGGAACACTCCACGCCGAAAATCTCGACACGGATAGACTTGTCGGCAACGGCAATGACGCGGGCCTGCACCACGCGCCCCTCCCGGACGCGGTACTCGCCGTTGGCATCGGGGCTGAAATAGAATAGCTGACGCTTGCGCATCATAGCCTCGCGGCGGCTGGCGACCACGCTGCGGGTCTTGGAGTCGATGCCGAGGATGACGAAGTCGATTTCTGCGCCCAGCATATTGCCCAACAGCTTCATCTGGCGGACAACCATGCTTTCTGTGCTGTTGGCAGCATTGGGCATCACCATCATTTCCTTGAGAGGGATGACGATGCGAAAACCGTTGTAGTCCACAACGGCAATCGTCTTGTCGCTGTCGGTCTGCTCGATGCCGCCCAGCGGCGCAGAGAGGATGCGCCGTGTGCGGTAGGCGTTGTGAATCTCATGCCACGCGGCGGCTTCGCGGGCATCTTCGGTTTCGATTTCGTCGCCGCTTTCAATGGTTAGTACCGGGGCATCGGCCTTGCGTCTGCGGCGGGGCGGGGGAGCCGCAGCGGGCGTTTCTTCTTCGACAGGGGTAGGAATGGGCGCATCCTCAAAACTCACAGGTTCGGGAATCGGCAGATCGGGGGTAAAAATGTCATTGTTCATTTCCATGAGGAATCTCCTTTTCGTTTTCAGGTTTTGTTATGATGGATTCTTTGTCAGCGGAAACTACTGTTTTTGATTTGGCAGGACGGCCACGGCGTTTAGGCGGTGCCTTGGGGGATGCCTTTGTTTCCACTGAGGGAGTTTCGAGCGTTTCTGGTAAGGCTTTCCGCCACTCCGGGATATGGGCGGACGCTTTGCACTCCCGCAGCTGCTTGTAAGCAGGGTGCAGAGAGTAATCCATCTTGTGGACTTTCAAAACTTTGTGCCCGCGCAGAATTACCAGCGCTTCATCTACCGGCAGGCGCAGCACTTCGTCTGGGGTCAGCACCGGTCGCTTTCCGACACCACTGCTCTCGCGGTACTGCGGCGTATAGTCGGAGACGCGCAAGGTACTCAGTGCTTTGGAGGTACTGGACACTGCCACACTGGCAATGCCGGTGCGCTGGGAAACGTACTCAGCTGTCAGCTGATCCGTACAGCCAAGAAAAAGCTGCACATCGCAGTTGCCGAGAATTTCCTGCCACTGGTTCTGCGGGTAGCGGTTTTGCAGGCCGGCAAGATTCTGGAATACGCAAGACATGGAGATGTTGCGGGAGCGGATAACGCTGATACGCCGGGATAATTCGGAAATCGTACCGCAGGCGGTCAGCTCCTCGCCCAGCACATGGACCGGCACAGGAAGCCGCCCACCGGGGCAGTTGGCATCGGCATAACGGACGAGTTTGATGAAGGCAAAGGACAGGAACAGCGATGCAAGAAAGTCAAAGGTGCTGTCTTGATCGCTGGTGACGAGATAGTAGGCGCAGGGCTGCTGCCCCGGCAGTTCAAGGCTGATTTCGTCATACGCAGTGATTTTTTTAATCAGTTCAGATTGGAACACCTGCAATCGACTGCCCAGTCCGCTGATAACACCGCTGCGCACCGAATCCGAGGCCCGTTGGTACAGGCTGTACGGCGCTTTGGCGGGGTGGGTCAGCGGCAGAACATCGAACAGGCTGTCCAGCTGGCTCTCGCTGCATTGCGTGATAAGGTTGTACACCTCACCAATGTTCCGCTGTTCTGGCGGGTAGGTAAGGTCAACGTACAAGACCAGCGCTTTCAGCAAGTTCATCTCGCCGGAATCCCAGAAACGATCGCTCTTGCCTGTGCCGTTGGTATTCTTAATGATGACATCTACGAAAAGTTGCGCCATCAGTTCCTGCCCCTCAATTTCTTTCAGGCAGTTCCACGAGTCGGAATTTTCGGGGCTGACAAGGTTGAACACACGCACTGTGTAGCCTAAATCCCGCATATACTCGCTGGATTTTTCATAGAGCTCGGATTTGGGGTCACAGATAATAAGCGACTCGCCGCGGGCGGCGCTTTGCAGGATACGATTCATGCAGAACGAGCGTGTTTTCATCGAGCCGCTGGCACCATAGACGGCAAGGTTGCCGTTCATACGTGTTTTCTCCGGGATACAAAGAAACTTTCCGCCGAGCATCCCCAACACAGTGCCTGTATGCTTGGATAAGTCGGAAACCATATCCAGCACGGCGGGGACTTCTCGCGGCTGCATCCAGCCGGACGTGCCGTAAGTGCCTTTTGCGGAGAAATCGAAATTGCGTTCGGAATCCGTTAGGGCATCCTGGCTGAACAGCTTTCGGTATAGGAAAATCACAGCGACTGCTGCTGCGCAGCTCGCCGTGCAGTACAGATTGTAGGGAAACCACAGAACACCTTTGAGACAGGCCAGCGGCGACAAAGAGGGAAACGGCGGAGAAGTGCCGCCCAGCATACCGCCGTTTTTCTGCCAGACGGCATAATTGCCGATGAACTGCGTTACGTAGCCGCAGGCATAGAGCAGCAGCACGACTGCCAATAGAATTTGAGCTCGTTTTTGAGGTTGTTTCATGGGTTGGAGAAGAACCTCCTCTCGAACTCAGCAAAGTCGATGGTCTGCAACTCGACCCTGTCGCCGCAGAGTGGCTGCAGCGCGTTTGCCTGAAAATCAAAGCAGAGGATGGCACCTTTCATTTGCAGCAGCTCTAAGGCGGACAGGAATCGGAACAGACGCGGCAAATCCGGCAGATAGCAGAATAGAATTGGCGTGCCTGCATCTGTGCGAGCATCGTTCTCGATGAAAGCATTACGGCAAGGCGGCTGAAGCTCTTGCAGCAGCATGGCGCTTAGTCGTCCGATGACATCCGAATGACAAAGCAGCCACAGCAGCGTCTCTCCGTGGTAGTCATTGGTGAGAAAGTAGAAATGTTCGTAGCCCTCGCCAAAAAGGAAGTGTTCTTTCTTGTAAGTCTTTGCATCTTCCAACAGAGTAGTCATCACCGCCCACTGATCGGACAGCAGAATGCCATCAGGCGTGTGACTTGCGCCGGTTCGCGTATAGCGGATATTTTGCAGCATGATTTTTCCCCGCTGTTCGATTTGCGTGTCAAAGGTCGGAACAGTCTCCATGCCGTTGAACACAGCAAAGGTGCGGGATGGGGTCAGCAGCGAGCCGACCATGCGGGAGCCGTGAACCTTTATCATTTCAAGACCCAGTTCTTTCATCTCGCGGGAATCATAAAAAGTGGGAACATCAATATAGAGAGGTTTGCTCACGTTAGGAGAAAATATAGGCGGCTTTTCATCTCGGTAAATCACCGCGCCTGCATTCATCATCGTGACGTAGGTTTGTGCGATACGATGCAGCCGCAGACGGCGGGCAGGGGATGACTTGATGGAGTTGGTGTCGGTGCGGCCTGACAAGTAGAATTGAAACCGTTCTGGCGCGCGTTCCCGCAAAAGACGTTTGCCACGGATACCGAGCCGATAGCCGCGAAGATGATCTTTGGAGAAAATGCGCAGGAGCTTGTCGTGCGTTAGGCTCGTCACCACTTTTTTGCGGTAACTTTTGCTGGAGGTAAGGCGGTCAGCACACGCACAAGGCAACTCACCGCAGATGGCAGTGAGCGCCAAAAGTTCATAATAGAGGCTATCTTGCGCGGGCAAGACAGGGAAAGAAGAAGAAATAGAAATCACCTCGGAATTTAACCGTGCCTTCTTTGACTCCGGCGAAAGTCGCTGCCGATTGGGGTATGAATCGGCTTACAACAACGCGGAAAAGTCATTTTCAAGCACAGGTATCTGATCTTTACGAATTTTTCGGAAAAAGTGGAGGTCGGTTTTCAGCCGATTTTGGGGCGCTCAGCCACGCCGAAAAGCATTTTTTCGGCATCACGGTAATCACGGTAGAGGACGAATATCCAAACCGGGTCGTCTGGAAAGAATCGCACAGCGCCCCGGTATCGTCCGCCAAACAGAATGTGGCAATGACATCTATGACAGCTTTCAACTCTAAATTGTCATAATCCCGCACGGCTTTGATCGGCAAGTTGTGGTCGTAGATATGCTCCACACAAATCACACAGTCGGAAAAGTGGGGAAGTGGTTTGCTTTGCACCAGCGCTGCCTGAAGTGGCAGCAAAAGAAATTTGCAGCCGTTGCGCTTCTTTTTATCCGGCAGCAACGCGGGGAGCAGCACACGCAAATAATTATCAGATGCCCACACGCGAATCCCCTGTGCCTCGGCCGCCTTGGGGTAGTAATAGATTGGCGGCTCGTTGGACACGGAAAAGAACATATTACGCAGATGCGCCGTGCTTTTCTCGCTGAGAATCGCCGCACTCTCGGCAGTTTTGGCAAACTGCATTGGGTCGGGTATGGGCAGCAGATGCTCCATCTCGTACAATTTCTTGTGGATGTCGATGAGTCCACGCTGCTCTAATCGGATGCGATTCAAAAGTACGTCAGGATTCAAACGCGGCCTCCTTTTTGTAGTAACTGACAGTACCGTCCTCGGCTACCGTGCAGAACCCGGCTACCTGCGGAATATCCAGCATCTCGATTTGGGCAGCATCATCGACCACCACAATGCACTTGTCGGCATCTTTCTGCGGCTGGCGCAGCAACTGGCAGATCATAGTTTCCTTGCCCTGCGGGATAGGAACAATTTCATACAGTTCTCCATTTGCAAAACAGAGTATAGCTGCCGGAAATTCTCCAACAGTGTGATATTCCACTTGATCTATAAAATCGAGTAGAACCCAGACGCAGCGGGATAAGTCTTTATCTGCGCCGTTTTGTGCTTCTTGATTTGCGTAGTAGCGACCATTCTCGGCGCAGAAGATGCGCCCTTCTTTCAGCATATGGGCAAGCAAAGTTTTTGCCGTCGCTTCTTTTTCGGGAAAGAAGCGACAAAGCTGCTCTTCGGTCAGACCGGGATACAGCGAAATGTTATGCAGCATTTCAGCGGCTTCCCGCTGATAAATCGCTGCGCGGTTTTTCAATACAATCACCATCCTTATTGCGCATAAAGGACGCATAAAAACGTATTAGGTAGTGTCGGCAGCATAGCCGCAGGCCGCTAATACGCAATCAATACGTCCTTTTGCGTATTCGACTTTTTATTGCGTAATCATTGCGTCAGGGTGGACGTATTACGGTCATCTGCAAAACCTCCCACATCAGAATTTATCCAAAACAAAAAGAGCCGTGCCTGAAAAAAGTCAGGTACGACTCTGGGTGAAAATGTCCAACCTTTTTGGCTGAACCCTATTTTGAACATACTAATTGTAACATACGCGATTATACACGTATATACAATCACTGTGCGGATGTTGTGCAGATGTAATGCGAGTGGGGAAAAATATTTGTAAGCCGTAAAAGCATCGCTCAAAGCCTGCGCTGATTGCAAAATAAAAGCACCGTGGTTGCATTACATCCGCGCGGTCTTTGTATATACCAGCGCTGTTTTTTGCTATACACTTATTGGTAGGGGAACCTTTTCTATATAGGATAATTCTCATCCTTTGTTCTCTGAAGTCCGATTTATCCATCAGCGCAGGTGACAAAAGTATCAAATCATTGTATAATAAAGAACAACATGGTTTAATACTTTTTCTGCCACAGAAAGGAGTTTAATGACCACGGCAGACAAAAGGAATTCTGAAACGTCCTCTCCTATCAGGACATATAAGGTGGAAGATATTGCGGCCATGCTAAATATCGGCCGTACTTCTGCCTACAATCTTGTGAAAGAGGGACATTTCAAAACGGTACGAATCGGTAATGCTATACGAATTTCCAAAAAATCTTTTGATGAATGGTTGGATTCTCAATCTTTCTAACCAGAAAGGAACATTAGTATGGCTACGATTATTAAACGTAAAAAAGCATATTCCGTTGTTTATAACTATGTCGATGAAAACGGCGAAACCAAGCAAAAATGGGAAACCGTACATACCCACAAAGAAGCCTTGAGGCGAAAAGCCGAAGTAGAAAACACTCAAAACGCGGGAACATTTTTACCCCCAAACAAGCAGACTGTTCGGGAATTTCTGCATGACTTTGTTGCTACCTATGGCGAAAGAAAGTGGAGCATCTCGATGTATGACGGACAGCTTTCCCTGATTTCCAACTACATCAACCCCATTATCGGCGATTTGGAAGTGCAGTCTATCACACCCCGCGTAGTGGATAAATACATTCAGACACTCCAAAAAACGCCCAGCGCCGCCCGAAAGAATCGCAAGACACACGCAGAATATGTTACGAACTCGACCATCGAGAGAATTTTCAAACTTCTTCGCTGTGCCTTTAAGCAGGCTGTCCGTTGGGAACTGATCGGAAAAAATCCGTTCGACAACGCCATCCTGCCTAAAACTGTTTATAAAAAGCGTGACATTTGGGATGCAGATACCATTCGCAAGGCATTGGATCAGTGCGAGGACAGCAAACTGTACATCGCAATGAATCTTTCCTTTGCGTGTTCTTTGCGAATGGGTGAAATCCTGGGGCTGTCTTGGAAGAATGTCCACATTGAAGATGAAGATATTGCTACAGATAATGCCTACATCTATATTGATGCCGAGTTAGAGCGGGCCTCAAAGCAAGCCATTGAAACACTCGGGAAAAAGGACATCTACCACATTTTTACCCCTCTCATGCCTAACACCAGCACGCGGTTGGTCTTGAAGAAACCCAAAACAGATTCCAGTATTCGCAAGGTATGGCTGCCGAAAACGGTGGCGTATATTCTCCGCGATTGGCGCAAGGCGCAGAACGAGTTAAAGGGGTTCTTGGGTGGGGAATACCAGGATTTCGATCTTGTTGTAGCACTTCCCAACGGTCGCCCCTGCGAGGCGCGAATTATCAATAAGGAATTTGTGCTCTTAAAGGAAAAGGCTGGACTTCCCAATGTAGTGTTTCACTCACTTCGTCATTCCAGCACTACCTATAAGCTGAAGCTGAACCATGGCGACTTGAAAGCAACCCAGGGCGACACGGGCCACGCTGAAATCGACATGATTACAAAGGTATATGCACATATCCTTGACGAGGACCGCAAAGTCAATGCCCAAAAGTTTGAGACTGCTTTCTATTCCAATCCAGATCTCCACAATTCAAGGCCTCCGCAGGAGGAGCCGCAAACACCAAAGCTTGATTTGGCGGCTCTTATTGAGCAGCTGAAAAACTCACCGGAGCTTGCTAATACTTTAGCGGATTTGATTGCGGGTTCTAAAGCCTGCTAAAAAAAGCTCTTAGCAAATGGTGCGATTTTCTTAACAAGCGCCTGATTTTCGTTCGAATCCAATTAGCAAATATTCAGCGTAAAACACATAATATTCAATATTCTTATTGTAAGCATAAGGAACGCTTTTTGTTGTGCTATACATACAGCAAAAAGCCGCAAACCCGAAAAAGCACGGATTTGCGGCAATTATAGCGTCCCAGAAGGGGCTCGAACCCCCGACCTTTCGCTTAGGAGTAGACCCGATACGATGAAACCAAGTGCAACACAGTGCAAGAAAATCC
>OGPU01000856.1_pt1 | contig 30825 bp, 28 predicted proteins | sample 1552991 | NCBI WGS metagenome assembly OGPU01 (sample SAMEA2580296, study PRJEB22360) | human gut metagenome | biome: human gut; feature: human-associated habitat; material: faeces | place: Denmark | collected 2008/2010 | reverse complement strand
TATACTTGCGGAAATCGGCGCACAACATTCAATGTTTGTACGCCGATGCTTCCCGTACTGCCAAAAACAGCAATTTTTTTCATGTTGAAAGCGCTCCGTTTCAGCTGCAATATATTACGATGGTGATGAACAGATACGTCACCATCGCGGCGATCATGGTACCGTCGATGCGGTCGAGCACGCCGCCGTGCCCGGGGAATATATTGCCGTAATCCTTCACGCCGAAGGCGCGCTTGATGAGGGCGGGAGTGAGCTCGCCTGCCTCGGGCAGGGGACCTGCTGGCGGCTGCTCGGTCGCAATGCCGAGCGCGCGGACGTGCTCGGCGAAGTAATCGCAAGCCTCCTCGACGACGTAGAGATGCTCGACCGCATCGGCGAATTCCTTCAGCTTGGCAGGCGGCAGGGGCCAGGAAAGGCCGAGCTTGAATATGCTTGCCTGCGGTAGCGCATCGCGCACATGCTGGTAGACGGCACCGCTCGCGATGATGCCGATGGAACTGTCGCGCATCTCGATGCGGTTGAGGTCGGTAGCCTCAGCGAACTCGACGAGCTCGCGCGTGCGCTCGATGACGGCTTGCCTGCGACCACGCGCATACGCGGGCATCATCACGTACTTGGACGCATCGGGCGTGAAATCGCGTAGGTCGTCGCCGACGCGTTTCTCCGAGCAATCGACGAGGGACTTGGTGTGCGCGATGCGCATGGACTCGCGAATCATGACCGGCGTGTCGAAGTCCTCGGAGATCTGGAAGGCGCGTTGCGCGAACTCGTGCGCCTCGGCGCTATCGGCTGGCTCGAGCATCGGGACGCGCGCGAAGGCGGCATAATTGCGCGAGTCCTGCTCGTTTTGCGAGGAGAACATCGACGGGTCGTCTGCGGCCAGGATGACGAGGCCGGCGTTGACGCCCGTGTTACAGGCGCTCAGCAACGGGTCCGCCGCGACATTGACGCCGACGTGCTTCATCGTCACGAGGCTACGCGCACCACCCATCGCGCTTCCGAGCGCGACCTCGAGGGCGACCTTCTCGTTGGGCGACCACTCGCAGTACACGTCATCGTAGGTGGAGAGGTTCTCGAGGGTCTCGGTCGAGGGCGTGCCGGGATAGCCGACGCCCACGCGCACGCCCGCTTCCCACGCGCCCTGCGCGATGGCCTCGTTTCCCGACAGGAGCTTCTGCATCACAGGTCCTTTCAAGACGCTAGCCTTCGTTTTCGAGCTCGACGATGTTGGTCGCACCGTAGATCTGACGTAATTTGGGTTTCTCGATCTTGCCCGTCGCGTTACGCGGTACCTGAGCGAAGATGTACTTGCGCGGACGCTTGTAGCGTGGCAACGCCTGGCAATGCTCCTCGAGCTCCGCTTCGGTCAGCCCGGCATCGGGCTTTGCCTCGACGACGGCAGCGGCGATCTCGCCCAGGCGCTCGTCGGGCAGACCGATCACGGCGACGTCCTTGACAGCCGGATGCGCTGAGATGTGGTCTTCGATCTGCACGGGGTATATGTTCTCGCCACCGCTGATGACGACGTCCTTCTTTCGATCGACGAGCCAGATGAAGCCGTCCTCGTCCTTGCGCGCCATGTCGCCCGTGAGCAACCAGCCGTTCTTGATGGAATCGTTGGAGGCCTCCGGGTTGTTGTAGTAGCAGACCATGACGCCCGGGCCCTTGACCCATAGTTCGCCGACCTCGCCATCGGGGACTTCCTCGCCATGATCGTCGCAGATCTTGGCGACCCAGCGATAGCCCGGCACGCCGATGGCACCCACATGGTCGATGTTCTCGACGCCCAGGTGCACGCAGCCGGGACCGGTGGACTCCGACAGACCGTAGTTGGTGTCGTACTGATGCGCCGGGAATATCTCCTTCCAGCGCCTGATGAGGCTTTGCGGAACGGGCTGAGCGCCGATGTGCATGAGACGCCACTGGTCGAGCTCGTAATTCGCGGGGTCAATCGTGCCTTCCTCGATGGCGAGCAAGATGTCCTGCACCCACGGCACGAGCAGCCACACGATGGTGCAATGCTCGTCCGACACGGCATCGAAGATGCTCTGGGGCGTGACGCCGCGCAACAGCACGGCCCTGGAGCCGGAGATGAGGCTGCCGAACCAATGCATCTTGGCACCCGTGTGGTACAGCGGCGGAATGCACAGGAAGGTGTCGTCATGCGTCTGACCGTGATGGTTCTGCTCCATCTCGGCCGCCTGGGTGAGGCTGCGATGATGATGCAGGATGGCCTTGGGAAAGCCCGTCGTGCCGCTCGAGAAGTAGATGGCGGCGTCTTCGTCCTCGTTGAGCGGGATGGCGGGATCGGAGCTCGGGCAGTTGGCCGTGAGCTCTCGGTAGTTCTCGGCGAAGGTCGGGCAGTCCTCGCCCACGTAGAAGAGCAACCTGCCATGGCTGATGTCATCGACGATTTCCTCGACGCGACCGGTGAACTGCGGGCCGAACACGAGGATGTCGACATCGGCCTGCTTGACGCAGTAGGCGATTTCCTCGGCGGTGTAGCGGAAGTTGAGCGGTACGGCCGTCGCGCCGCTCTTGAGGATGCCGAAGTAAATGGGCAGCCACTCGAGGCAGTTCATGAGCAGGATCGCGACCTTGTCGCCCTTCTTCACGCCACGCGAGAGCAGCAGGTTGGCGAAGCGATTGGCCTTCTCGTCGAAGACGCTCCAGGTTATCTCGCGGCGATAGGGTTCGGGATCGGTGCTCTCGATGAGATCGTAGTCGCGCCAGGTGACGTGCTTGCGCTCGAGCACCTCGGGATTGATCTCGACGAGGGCGATCTCGTTGCCGTATGCGGCCGCGTTATGGCGTAGGTAATCGGTGATGGGCACGGTAACCTCTATTCCCGCTCTGATGCTGATTTATTTGGTGCGCTTGAAGACCATATCGAAGGTGCCGATCTGGACATGCGTGCCGTGCTTGAGCTCGGCTTCGTCCACGATCTGGCCATCGACCCAGGTGCCGTTGGTGGAGCCTGCGTCGATGATCTTGGCGTTTGCACCATCGATGGCAATGGTCGAGTTATGACGTGAGACGGTCATGTTGCTGAGGAAGATGTCGCACTTGGGATCGCGTCCGACCGTGAAGGTGCCGTTGCCGAGCGTGAAGCTTTCACCCGCATAGGGGCCGGAAAGCACCTCGAGCTCGGGCGTCGCGCTCTCGGCTTCGCACACCTGACCATCGACCTCCGTGACGACGGGGTTGAAGGTCTGGGTGGCCCCGACGAACTTGAAGCCACAACGCGGGCACGAGGTATGCGACCCCTCGATGGGCTCGTTGCAGATGGGACAGGTGAAGCTGGAGTTGGGCACGATTCATCCTTTCAAACGTCTGATCACTTGCTGGTTATTCTAGCACCGGGCTGTCACACGTTACGAACCCGAACCGTAGACCGAGGCGTTATATGCCGCGATGTAGTCGCGAATCTCCATCTCGAGCGCGGCGTTCATGCCCTGGCCGGCAGTGCTCTGCACGCGCTCGACCTCGGGAGCCTGCACGTAGACGGTGCTCTGCGCGACGCATTGGTCCCCCGTGACGATGCCGACGCAACGCACGAGCGAGGTGATGACCGAGGTGACGGGAGACGGCCCCATCTTGTCCTCGAGCGCGACGAGCGGGACGGAGGCGACGATGTTCTCTCCCTGGCGCCATGTGATGGTGCCCACGGTATCGCCCTTGGCAACGCCGTCGGGCCTGTCCGTCAGGCGCACGTCGATGGCGATGTCGCCGTTGAAGTCGAAGACCATGCCCGTGACCTCCTCGGCGACGCCGGCCTTGACGGTCTTGTCGAGAAAGCCGCTCATGGGAGCATCGACGAGGACCTGGTCGGGAGTCGCGAGCGTGTAGGGGCGATAGTGCGTGAAACCCCAGTCCAGGAGCTTGTACGCGTCGATGAAGCGTTGCACCTCATCGCTCGAGTCGAGCACGATGGCGTAGAGCTCGACGCCATCCCTGCTGGCGGCGGCGGCAAGGCACTGGCCTGCCTTGTTCGTGAACCCCGTCTTGACGCCGATGCAATCGTCCCAAGTGGCGAGCAGCGCGTTGGTCGTCAACAGCTCCCTGGGCTCTCCGCTGAGGTCGAGCGTGCAGGACTTCATGCCGACGACCTCGCGGAAGGTCGGGTCCTGCATGGCATAGCGAACCATCACGCTGATGTCGGCGGCGGAGGAATAGTGCTCGTCGTCGGCAAGCCCCTCGTCAAGCCCGTGGGGGTTTTGAAAACGCGTGTTCTCGAGCCCCATCTGAGCGGCCTTGTCGTTCATCATCTGGACGAACTCGGCCTCGCCGCCCGCTATGCCCTCGGCAATCGCCATGGAGGCGTCGTTGCCCGAATGGATGAGCAGGCCGGCGATGAGGTCGCGCAAGGTGACCTGCTGTCCGGCGACGAGACCCGCGCTCGACTCCCCCACCGATGCCGCCTTGGGCGAAATCGTGTAGACGTCATCGGGATTGCCGTTTTCGAGCGCGACGATGGCCGTCATGGTCTTGGTGATCGACGCCATGGCGGTGTGCTCGTCTTCGGCTCGTGCCCACAGCACGTTGCCGTCCGAGTCGACGAGGATGCCGTAGGTCGACTCGATGGCCGGGGCCTCGGTGATGTTCATGCCACGGTCGTTGACCGTGGACTGCCCGACGTAATCGTTGCCGTTGATGGCGGCATGCGCCGTTCCGGGCACGACCGGGCACGACGCGCAGGCAAGCGCAAGCGCGAGCAGGATGCCGATAAACGAGGTCAGGCGCCCACGCTGATGCGCGGACACCTGCACCTTCGACCCCATGTCATGAAAGAGCGCCTGCATGCGGTCCTTTCTCGACTAGCGAACGGTCTTGTAGAGGTCCTCTGGATGAAGCACCTTGAAGCCAGCGCCCTCGAGCGCGCCGATGGCCGCCTCGTCGACCTTGAAGGCGACCGTCGCGCCTTCGCGCGCATCCGCAAAGCAGTAGCTGTACTCGATGTTGAGGCCGGCCGCGTCCAGCACGTCGAGCACGTCGGCGAGTCCGCCCGGGACGTCCGGCACCTCGACGGCGACGACCTTCGTGAGGTTGGCCGTGAACCCGGCCTCGGAAATGGCAGCGACCGCCCCCTTCGGGTCGTCGCAGATGATGCGGGCGATGCCATAGTCGGTCGTGTCCGCCAGGGCCAGCGAGTGCATCTGGATGTCCGCATCGCCCAGGGCGCGGCACAACGAGGTGAGACGACCCTTCGTGTTCTCGAGAAATACCGTAAGCTGGTCAATCATTATTTTTCCTCTCCGTTACGCAAATCGACGATGCGCACAGCCTTGCCCTCGGAGCGCTGGATGGTGTGCGGCTCGACGATCTTGATGTTGATGCTGACGGCGAGCTCGTCCTTGAGCGCCTGCTGCATGCGACGCTGCAGGTCCTCAATCTTGCGAATCTCGTCAATCGGGAAATCGGGATTGATCTCGATCTTGAGCGTGGCGATGTCGAGGCCGCCTTCGCGCGAGAGCTCGATCTGATACCAGTCCGCGATCTCGGGAAACGCCGCACAGACGTTCTCGATCTGGCTCGGGAACACCTGGACGCCGCGCACCTTGAACATGTCGTCGGTACGGCCATGCAGGCGATCGATGCGACGATGCGTGCGTCCGCAGGCGCACTCGCCGGGCATGATGCGCGTGATGTCGCGCGTACGGTAGCGCACGACCGGCGATGCTTCCTTGGTGAGCGTGGTGATGACCAGCTCGCCCCACTCGCCGTCGGGCACGGGCTCGTGAGTCTCGGGATCGAGGATCTCGACGAAGAAATGGTCCTCGGCGACATGCAGGCCGTCCTGCTCGTCGCATTCCATGGCGACGCCCGGACCCATGACCTCGGTCAGGCCATATACGTCATAGACCTTGTAGCCGAGCTTGTCCTCGAGGTTCTTGCGGAACTGGTCCGAAAACGCCTCGGCGCCATGAATGCCGGCCTTGAGCGTGAAGTCCTTTTTGGGGTCGAGTCCCATCTCGATGGCCGTGTCGGCGATGTGCATGGCGTAGCTCGGCGTGCAGCACAGGATGGAAGAACCCATGGACTGCAGGACCTTGATCTGGCGCTTGGTGTTGCCCGCGGACATCGGGATGGTCTCGGCGCCCACGGCAAGGCCGCCGTAATGCGCACCCAGGCCACCGGTGAACAGGCCGTAGCCGTAGCAGACATGCACGACGTCATCGACGTCGCCACCGGCATACCCAATGCCGCGCGCAAAGCAATCGCCCCAGCTGCGGATGTCGGCGTCGGTGTAGCCGGAGACGGTCGCGACGCCCGTCGTACCGCTGGACATGTGAATCTCCTTCACGTCCTCGCGCGGTACGGCAAAGAGCTTGTACGGATAGGCGTCTCGCATGTCCTGCTTGGTGGTGAAGGGAGCCTTTCGGATCTCCTCGAGCGACTCGACGGCATACGGGTCGAAGCCGGCCTCGTCAAAGGACTTCTTGTAGAACTCGATGTTCTCGTAGCAGTTGACGAGCGTCTCCTTCATGCGCTCGAGTTGCAGGGCCTCGAGCTCGCCCCGCTCCATGTGGGTGATTTCGTCTTGGTATGCCATACCTTCTTGCCTTCCTGAATCGTGCCTGTCCATATCACGGGGCGACGTGCCCCCTCGATACCGTTACTGAGCCGGAGGTGGGCTCGCGGCCGGCGCCGGCGTGTCCGGGCCGACGGTGATGATCTCGTTTTGGGCCGAGTAGATCGAATGGAAGTTGATGTCGTGCAGCACCGTGCCGTCGGCAGCCTTGGCCAGATAGCGGATGTCGATGCTGCGGCCATCCTGGCCGTTTTGCGTCACCTTGCTCTCGCCCGTCGCGAGCGCCGGATCGACCTCGGTTATCGTGACGTACTTGTCGCCTTCCTTCCACTCGCCGCGCTGGCACTCGACGGTGCGTCCGTCCTTGGTGCCCCAGAAGGTGATGACGACGTCCTCGTCGGTGACGGTGGCCGTCATGAGCACGTAGGTCGACATGTCGTTTACCCACTTGAGGTCAGGCGACTTCCACGAGACGGTGGCGTCCGCAAAGCCGTAGTCGTCGTACGAGGAGATGTAGAAGTCGTGGTTCACGCGCTCCGCGATGCCGAGGCCGGAGAAGCACGCCGCGTTGAAGATGCAGGTCGCTATCTGGCAGATTCCGCCGCCGAGCTGGTCCTCGTGCTTGCCGTTGATGATGACGGGGGCCGTCTGGAACCCCTTCTCGGCCGTGCGCTCGCCCGTCGTGCCGTTAAACGACCACGTCGCCCCCGGCGCCACGAGCGAATTGTTGATGAGCTGGCAGAGCAGCTTGATGTTGTTGATGCGCTGCGAGGAGCCGGAAAGCGGTATGGTCCAGGTCGCGAGGCGCTCCGTGATGCCCATGGAACGGGCCTTCTCCGTGGTGATTTCGGGCTGGATGGTCACGTCGACGAGCGTGATGGTGCGACTCGACGCAGTCGTAGCGTCCGGTTCGCCGAAGAGGAGGGTCTGCAAGGCGACCTCCGCCGCGGAGCGGTCCGGTCCGTACCCCTCGACGGCCTCGACAAGCACGACCTCGCCGGAACTCGTGTCGAAGTAGGCATCGGTGGCGCCACCTGTCGCCGCCGGCCCCAGGATGCCGACGAGGTAGCGGTCGAACTTCTCCTGGTCGACGTATGCCTGCAAGACGTAGCCGGAATCGGGGTCGACCCAAGCCGAGGTGTCGAACTCGGAGACCGTGGTACCATCGGCGACGACCTTCTGGGTGCCGCCTCCGAACACGAGCACCTCGTCGGGGGTGAGCACCTGCTGGCTGATGAGGTCGCCGAGGTCGGCCGTGTCGAGCGTCCAGGTGTCCGGATCATGGACGATGGTGACGTTCTCGGCGATGGCGGTCTTCACGTCATCGGCGACCCTCTGCGCGGTCGCAGGCTTGATGTGCATGGGGTCGGTCTTCATCGGGATGACGAAGGGAAAGTTCTCGGACGCGAACGCGCTCGCGCTGAAGCGCTTGATGAAGACCGGGGCGTCGACTGACCAGCCGTCACTGCCGTCGACGACGGAGACGGCCCCGTCCTCGATGCGTACGGAACTATCCACGATGGGCAAGCCGATCTGCTGGTTGATCTCGGCCGCGAGCGCGTTGAAGCGCTCCCCGCTCACGGAGACGGTGGCATCGATCCTAGTGCCGCCAAACCACGAGAAGAAGCGGTCTGCGATGAAGTTGCCCCTGCGGCCGACCAGGTACGCCTCTTCGGCAAGGGCCTGCCCGTCGACGTAGGCGCCGATCGTCTCGGCGGTGATACTCCATTTGTCGATGGACCCGTCACCGCTCACGTCCGATCCGGCCATTGCCTCGTCGGCGTATGCCTGGTCGATGTCGCCGGTCGAAACCTGCGCGCCATCGGCAGCGGCGATGTCATCGCTTTCGTAAATGGTTATGTGCGCATTGGAGAGCTTGGGGGAAAGCTCCTCGTTTATCTTTGTCGAGGCATCCTGAACGCTCAGGCCGCCAACATCGACGCCCTGCACCGACACGCCCGGATGGATCTTGCCGAACGAGGCGCAGATGTCAACGCAGGTGTAGATGACGAGAAGCCCGATGATGATGAACAGGGGGATCATGATCGGGAGATGCGTCTTGGTGAAGATGACGAACTCGTTGGACGTGCTCAGGGTGCGCGTCTGGGGAACGCCCTTCTCGCGCACGCGCGCACCGGGAAAGCTCGCCGGAGTACGGGCGAACTGGCTCGTGGCCGTCCGTTTGGAAGCGCCCTCGCGGGCCTTCGCTCGCTGCTCCGCCTCGGCCACGTTCAGACCCTGCGCGCCCGCATGCCCGCTCTGCGATGCCCAGGGAGACGACGAGCTGCTCAGTCGGCTGGGGGCGTTGGAGATTCTGCCCGTCTTTCCGGCCTTCGACGTCGTCGTCGTGCGCGGAATCTTTGAAGTGCGCGTTAACTTGGGAACCTTGGAGGGTTTGGATGGCTTCGATGCCTTGGGGGCTTGCTCGGCCTTGGGTTTCGGTGCGAACTTGGGCGCCTGCTGGCGCACGGATTTGCGCGGTTTCGGATTGAAGGCAGGAGAACCCGATGCGGGGCGTGTCCGCTTGCTCGGCTCTGGCTTGTTAGTCGAATCCGTCACGTACGCTGGGCCTTTTCTATCGGGCAATATGTGACTGCTAAGAATACCACCAAAGATGCCGGAAAACCCCAGCATAATTAAACGATTAAGCAAAAATTAATAGTCCTGCGCAAAAGCTCCGCATGCTCTCCGTTCGCCCCGCTCAGGATGCGTCTTTGAGAAGGCGAATTGCCTTGGCGACATAGATTGCGAACGCCGTGATCGAGCAGACGAGTCCCGCGTAGACGAACCAGATGCCCAGAAGGGCGGGATCCGCGCCGAATCCGGGAAGCCACGCGGGTGCTCCGGCAATGCCCAGGCCGGGAAGCTCGGGCATGCCGAGCAAGAGCAGGCAGAAGCCGAACATGATGAAGGCCGTCGCGAACTTGCCGACGTAGACGACGGGTGGCACCTTTCCGACCTTCGCGAGCAGGTACCTGCCGCCGATCAGCAGGATGATGTCGCGAACGATGAGGTATGCGAGTATCCACAACGGCAGACGCCCCAGGATGAAGATCGCGATGACGCCGACGGCGATGAGCAGGCGATCGACGAAGGGGTCGAAGAGCTTGCCGAGCTTGGAGACCTGATGCGTGCGACGCGCGACCTGGCCATCGACCCAGTCGGTCGAGGCGGCGATTGCGTAGACGACGAGCGCCGCGATGTGATATGGCGTGGCGAAGAGCAGCCAGAGGAACAGCGGCAAGAGCAGCAGGCGTAGGAGCGTGATCACGTTAGGCGCCGTAAGCACCTTGTCGAGTACGGGTTCCTGCCCCTCCCCTGTCGTCTCGCCGCGATTCATCACCTTGCTCTTTCTGTAGCAAGCGCCCTACTGCGCCGTGGCATCTCCGGATGCGGCCTCTTCGGGGGGCTTCTTTGCGGGCCCCCCCCTTTGGTATGTGCCGGCCTCCTCGGCGCTCTCCGCCTTCTTGGTGGTCTTCTTCTTGGCAGGCGCCTTCTCAGCCTTCTCCTCCTCGGTGAGCTCGTAGACGCGTGTCGTCATGTTGTCCGTCGTGATGGGCGGACGTTCCTTGAGCATCGCGAGGTCCTTTGTCGGGCATGCGGCGACGCAGGCCCCGCACGCAACGCATTTGTAGGGCCAATAGGTCCAACGCGACTCGTCACGATCGACGACGATGGAGTCGGCCGGGCACTTGCGCTGGCACATACCGCAGAAGATGCAGTCGTGGATGTCGATCATGTCGATCTGGCCACGCGCGTTCTCGAACGTCTCGCGCACCTCGTACGGATAGCGCCTCGTCGGGCGCTTGCTGAACAGGCTCTTGAGCGTCAGCCCCCCTAGTTTGAATACGCCCATCTCTCTACCTTTCAGTGCAGCTGATGCACGGGTCGATCGTGAGTATGACCATGGGCACGTCGGCGAGCTCGACATTTGCGAGCGCTGCGACCATGCCAGCGATGTTCTGGCTCGTCGGGGTGCGCACGCGCATGCGGGCGAGGTTCTTCGTCCCGTTTCCCTTGGAATAGTAGAACGCCTGGCCACGAGGTTGCTCGAGCGTGGTCATCGACTGCGCGCCGTCGGCTGGATTGCCCTTGACCGGCACCATGACCTCGCCATCGGGAATCTTGTCGACGAGCTCGGAGATGATGTCGATGGACTGGAGCACCTCGCGCACGCGCACGTCGCAGCGAGCGTAGCAATCGCCGCCGTCGGATAGCACGGGCTCGAAGGCGGCAAGGTCTCCGTAGGCGCCGATGCCGTTGAGGCGCTCGTCCGTGGCGACGTTGGAGGCGCGCGCGAAGGGACCGACCATGGAGAGCTCGAGGGCCTTCTCGGTCGAGATGTGGCCGACGCCCACCATGCGGCTCTTGACGGACGTGTCCTCGAGCAGCGTCTTGGCTATGGTGCGGTACTCGTCACGCAGCCTCTCGAGCTTCACGACGATGCCGGCAAGCGTCTCGTTGGAGACCTCCTGGCGAAAACCACCGACATCGCAGGCGGAGAAGATAACGCGACCGCCCGTGACCTCCTCGAAGATGTCGAGCACGGTCTCGCGCAGGCGCCAGGCGTGCATGAACAGCGCCTCGAAGCCAAAGCCATCGGCGAGCAGGCCGAGCCAGAGCAGATGGCTGTGCATACGCGAGAGCTCGTGGAAGATGACACGCAGGTACGCGGCACGGTCGGTGACCTCGATTCCCATGAGCTGCTCGACGCATTCGGAGTAGCCCAGTGAGTGGCCAAACGAGCAGATGCCGCAAATGCGCTCCGTCACGTACACGAACTGCGTGTAGTCGCGCTTCTCGACGAGCTTCTCGAGCCCACGGTGCACGTAGCCGATACGCGGAATCGCGTTGACGACGGTCTCGTCCTCGAGGACGAGATCGAGATGGACGGGTTCGGGCAGGACGGGATGCTGCGGCCCGAACGGGACGACGGTGCGTTTACTCATCGCTTGCCTCCTTGTCCTTCGTCGCCTGCTGCTCCTCGGCCGCACGCGGGTTCATCGGGAACTTCTGGGCGACCTTGTAGAACTCGCCCTGGAAATCGAGGTTGATACCGTATATGTCGACGCCGAAGAGGTCGTGCGTCTCGTTTTCGAAGACGAACGCCGCCGGGTACAGCTCAGTGATCGAGGGCACGGGCATGCCGTCGGGAACGTTAACGACAAGCCCGGTGAGGCATCCGTTGGCCGCGTCGGGAGCGATAAACGTGTAGAGGAGCTCGCACGAGTCCTCAAGCGTCGTCGCACAGATCTGCACGAAGCGGTAATCGCACTCCTTGAATCCGGAGATGGTCTCGAACAGGTCGTCGAGTTCGATGGTCTCGAATACGTTGGGTTGGAAGCGTGTCATGCTCGTCCCTCCTACTCGGCGTCCGCGGCAGGTGGCTCGGGGGAGCCGTCGACATCGGCGACGGATGCGTGCGCACCCGTCGAGGCCTGCGCGTCCGAACGGTCCTTATCGGCCGGATTCTTCTTCATGGCCTTGGCCTTCTCGTCGAGTATCCCCACGCCGGCAATAACCGCGTCGAGGATGGACTCGGGCTTGACGGCGCACCCCGGTACGTAGGCATCGACCGGGATGACGGTATCCACGCCACCCCTGATGTTGTAGCAGGTCTGGTAGACGCCGCCTCCGCAGGCGCATGCGCCGCAGGCGACGACGACCTTGGGCTCGAGCATCTGGTCGTATATCTGCTTGACGACCGGGGCGTTCTGGTCGTTAATCCCACCGGTGACGACGAAGATGTCGGCATGCTTGGGGTTTCCCGTGTTGACGACGCCAAAGCGCTCGGCGTCATAGAGCGGCGTCAGCGCGGCGAGGACCTCGATGTCGCAGCCGTTGCAGCTGGACCCGTCGTAATGGATGATCCAGGGTGACTTTCCCACGTTCGACATAGTTGGCACCTCCCGGTCCTAGATGAAGAGCAGGTAGACGATGTTGAGCGTTCCGGCGACAAGGGCCACCCACCATGCGCTCCTGAGCATCGTCTCCCACTTGAAGCGGGCGAAGTTGTTGTCGATCCAGATCTCGAGGAACCAGACCACGAGCGCCACGATGACGGCGACCACACCGGCAATCCAGCCACCCGCCCAGACGACGAACATGCCGGTCCAGCCGAGGAACAGGACGGTCTCGTACCAATGCGAGAGCTCGACGAGGGCAAGCGTGCGACCCGAGAACTCCGTCACGATGCCGCGAACGATTTCCTGATGCGCATGCTGGGCCATCGAGATGTCGAACGGGGACTTGCGAAGCTTGATGGTGAGCACGTAGAGGAACCCGATGAAGATGAGCGGCAGGTAGCGCACGAGCGGCATCTCGGCCGAAAGCAGGTCGGCGACGGCAAACGAGCCGGTCGCCATGAACATGCCAATGGCCACGAGAAGCACCATGGGCTCGTAGGACATGACCTGCACCGTCTCACGCTCGGCACCGAGATCGGCGTACGGCGAACGTGACGAGTAGCCGGCGAGGATGAAGAACAGCGCGCCGAGCGTCTGGATGAACACGCAGAGCAGGAAATTGCCGCCGGCGAAGAAGATCATGCCAGACAGGACGACGAAGACGAGATAGAGCCAGACGTAGAGGTCCTGCGCCCCGTTGACGGTCGCGTCCTCCTTGGCGAGGAGCTTGCGGAAATCCCACCAGGGCTGCAGGAGCCTGGGACCGACACGACCTTGCATGCCCGCGGTTATCTTGCGGTCGAGGCCGGCGAGAATGCAGCCGACGAAAGGCGCGATCACGAGGAAGGCGATCAGGCCGAGAATCGACCAGATCGAGAAGCCGAAGATCTCCATTACCGGTTCCCCCCTTCACTACCCGAACCGTCCGCACCCTGCGAACCCGAGGACGCGTTCTGGAAGAACATCTGGAGGAACAGCGTGTCCATGAGATCGTCCATGGACTCGATGCCCATGCGCTCCCTGAGGGCGTCCTTGTTCTCTTCCCAGTACTGCTGGTAATACTGGTAATACTGCTGGTAGGTATTGAAATCGATGCCGTTCTCCTCCCAGAGGCTGTCCTCGTAGGAATCGTACGCGGCAGCGATGCCGACCAACGTGTCCTTCTCGGCCGCCGCCGATTGCGTGACGAAGGCAAACGAGCCGAAGATGAGGGTGAGCGAGACGGTGATGCCGATGAGGACCATCTTGCGCTCGCCGAAGATGTCGCCCATGTACCAGTTGCGCTGGGTCGCGGCGCTCACGCCGTTGAAGGAGTTGCGGAACGTGCGCGCGCTTTCGTCAACGCCCACGCCGGAGAGGTAGACCGGGGCGATACGCTTCTTGGTGTTGCCCGTGAAGCCGAGGAAGATCACGGCGATGACGAGCGCGATGACGGCCATGATCCACAGGTCGCCGAGCGGGATGGCATTTGACGCGACGCCGAACATCGTCTGCAGGTACGGGGCGACGACCGACACCGAGATGAGCGGGAACCCGATGCAGCAGCCGACGGTGAGGACAGTCATGAGGCCCAGACTCGCCCATTCGCTGCGATACACCGTGAGCTCGACATCCTGGGCGTCGTTGTTGGCGATGGCGAGGATCTTGCCGAGCCACTTGGTCCAGAACATGAAGGTCGCGGCGGAGCCGAAGACAAGCAGGATGAGCAGGATGACGTTCTCCGACTGCGCGAAGGACTGCAACGCCGCCCACTTGGAGACGAGCATGCCGAACGGGGCGATGAACATGCCCATGATGCCGATGGCCATGAGACGTGCCAGGCGGGGCATGCGCTCGAAGAGGTCGTCCATGTCCTCGATGTTACGGCTTCCGATGTGATGCTCGGCGGTGCCCACGCACAGGAACAGCAGCGACTTGGCAACCGCGTGGAAAATGAGCAGGAAGATGGCGGCCCAGATCGCGCCGTCGCTACCGACGCCGGCGCAGGCGACGATGAGGCCGAGGTTGGAGATGGTCGAGTACGCCAGCACGCGCTTGGCGTTGGACTGGCTGATGGCCGCCAGCGCGCAGAACAGGAAGGTCGCGATGCCGACGGTCATCACGAGGAAGCCGGGCATGTTGAAGCCGAGGCAGGGAGAGATCTTGATGAGCAGGAAGACGCCGGCCTTGACCATGGTCGACGAATGCAGCAACGCCGACGTTGGCGTGGGCGCGACCATGGCGCCGAGAAGCCAGCTCTGGAAGGGCATCTGCGCTGCCTTGGTGAATGCGGCGAGCGCGAACAGGAGCAAGGGAGCGTAGGTGACGAAGCCCATGCCGGCGGCGGCGAGCGCGAGCGTCGACTCGATGAATCGGTCGAGCTCCATGACGCCGTAGAAGCTGCCAACCCAGATGAGCGCGATGGTGAAGGCGATGCCGCCGATCATGTTGAGCACGATCTGCAGGAAGGAGTTGTCGATGGCTTCCTTCGTGCGCGTGTACCCGATGAGGGCGAACGAGCAGACCGTCGTGACCTCCCATGCGCACAGCATCCACGTGAGCGAGTTGCAGAACACGATCGCGAACATGGCGCCGAGGAAGGCGAACATCACGGAGAAGAAGGAGCTGCGGCGATCGGGACCGTCGTTATGCGCCTCGTGCACGCGCATGTAGCCCAGGCCGTAGACGATGATGCCGGAACCGACGATGCCGATGATGAGCGCCATGATGATCGAGAAGTTGTCGATGTAGAGCTCGTTGACCACGTTGACGTGCTCGGCAACGGCAAGGTCGAGGTAGAACACGAGGCCGAGCTGGATGATGGCGAGCGCGATGGCGAGCGGCTTTCGGTAGTAGATGCCCTTGATGATGATGTAGAGGCACAGCGCGACCTCGATCACGAGCGCGATGTAACCGATGATCGTGGCCGTCGCGTCATCGACGGCGAACAGGTGCGTCTCGGGCGACAGGAACTGTGCCGCGCAGAAGATGCTTCCGCATGCGATGACGAGCGCTCCCACCACGGTGATGTAGCTGCGCGCACGATCGTCGCGCACGAACATCAATATGAGAGCGACGAGCACGGGAAACAGGATGAGAAACGCTGTGGTCGCGATCCCGACTTCCATCGAAACTTCTCCCTTCCGGACTCCGGACAGGCAATCCGTTTTCACACATAGTAATTTGATTACTTTAGTTCAGTGGAGAGCGTTTGAGGAGGGCAAAACCGGTGAGCGAGCGCATAAATGGTCTACCGGAGCAAATGACCTAGATAACGCCGGGAAAGCCAAGCTGGCGCAAGGCCTCGAACAGCACGATGTTGGCGGCGTTCGAGAGGTTGAGCGAGACGGCGTCCGGGTCTGCCGGGTCGCTGAGCGGACCTTGCGTGGTCGCCGGCGAGAGGCCCTCGCGCTCGAGCATGGGAATGCGCAGGCAGCGCTCGGGATGGGCGGCCAGCACATCGGCGTCGATGCCGACGGACTCCCTGCCGAACATGAGGTAGTCGCCGTCTGCATACGAGACCTCGTGGTAATAGGCATCGGCGCGTTTCGTGAACATCCAGGGGCGTGCATCGGGGTTTTTCCCGAGGAACTCGGCATAGTCGTCGTAGACGACGAGGTCGATGTCATGCCAGTACCCCATGCCGCTACGACGTACCATGCGATCGTCCAGCGAGAAGCCAAGTGGTCCAATGAGGTGCAGGCGCGTGTCGGTGAGCACGCACGAGCGTCCGATGGTTCCCGTGTTTGCGGGTATCTCGGGTTGGAACAAGACGACGTTGAGCATGACCCTCCTCTAGAGCACGAGCTCGAGCGTGGAACCCGAACGGGTCTTCTCGACCCTGATCTGGCGCGTGATGCGGTCTTTGAGGTCACTGACGTGACTGACGATGCCGATCATGCGATCGTCGGAACTGAGCTTGCCGAGCACGTCGACGGCGAGCTGGCAGGTTTCCTCGTCGAGCGTGCCAAACCCCTCGTCCACGAACATGGCATCGATGTACATGCCACCCGCCTGGGCCATGATGACGTCTGACAGGCCGAGCGCCAGCGCGAGCGAGGCAAGAAAGGTCTCGCCACCGGACAGCGTCTCGGACGGACGCAAGGTGCCCGTATAGCGATCGAGTACGTCTATCTCGAGTCCGGCACTCGCCCTCCGGTCACGGCCGCGTTCGCGATGCACGAGACTGTAGCGGCTCGCGGACATGACGTGCAGGCGTTCGTTTGCCGCCCCCAGTACGCGGTCAAAGTAGGCGCCCTGCACGTACGTCTCGAAGGCGACCTTTCCGAGGGCGCCGGCAAGCCTGCCGCTCGCGAGACGCGAGAGCCGGTCGATCGTTACGAAGCGCTCTTCGAGCCCGCTCATGCGCTTGGCATGTCGCCCGATGGATTCGAGACAATCCGCGTTGCGGCTCACGAGGGCCTGTGTCTGGGCGAGCTCGCCTGCGAGGGCCTCGTCGCGCTCGGACAGCGCATGACGATCGGCGCGAAGCTTTTCGAGGTCGAGTTCCTCACCGCCCTCGAGCGTCTCGTTGGCGGCCGTGACCCTCGCCCGTTGCTCGTCCCTCGCGCGGGAGAGCTCCTCGGCTTCGCGCACGGCCGAGTCGAACTCGTCTTGCATCCGCGCAAGCCGATCCTCGAGCTTGCGTAGCTCCTCGCGCGCCGCCTGTTTGCTGGGATGCGCGAGCGTGCCGAGACGAGCGTCGAAGGCGGTCTGCGCCCCGGCATGTGCGATGGCGAGCTCGGAAACGCGGGCGTTGAGCTCACGTTCCTCGTCCACGAGTTTGGCGATTGTTTCGTTCGTGCTATCGATCTGCGCGGCGAGCTCCCCGAGCCGCGCGGCATCTCTCGCGCATCTGTCCTCGGCCAACGCAAGTTCGGAGAGCTCGGCATCGACTTGCTCGAGACGTTCGCGCAACGCGATTTCGAGCTTGGCCGGCATCGCGTCAAAGACGGCCGAGACGCGCGCATCGAGCTCGCTTGCAGCCGATTGCACGCGTGCCGCCGTCGATGCCGCTCGCACGGCGCGGTCATCACGACGGGTGCGCGCCTCGGAAAGCGCGCGCTCGAGATTCTCGATCTGCGCGTCGCTCGGCGCGTTGGCGCTTCGCCTCGCAAGCCTGGGATGCTCGGTCGACCCGCACACGGGACACGGAGCCCCCTCTTCGAGCGATTCGGCGAGCATGCCGGCGCGATCGGCGTTGTACAGACGTTGGGCCTCGAGCAGGGCGGCGCTGGCCTGCGCAAGGGCGTCTTCCGACGCAGCCAGGTCACCCTGGTGCCGGGCCTGTTCGGCTTCGAGCGAGGAGAGGTTCCCCTGCGCGGTCGCCATGGCGTCGAGCGTGGCGCGCATGGACTCGAGGCGCTCACGCGCTGCGGCATTGCGCGTCGCGCGCAGCTCGACGTCGGAAAGGCTCGCCTGTTCCCCGAGAGACGCAGCGAGATTCGAGCGTACATCCGCAAGGCGTTTCGTCGTGGCATCGAGGGCGGCGATGGCATCCGAACGTTCGCGCTCGGTCTTCTCGAGCGAGGCTCGCTGCTCCTCGAGCGTGTCATAGTCGCCGAGCGAGGACTCGAGCGTGTGCACTAGCACGCGCAGCTCGTCACGTTGCGGCGCCTGGGCGGAGAGCTCGTCGCGCCTTGCGAGGGCGTCATTCACCCGCCGCTCGTGCTCGGCAAGCCACGCACGGGCATCGTGCATGCTCGCCTTGGCCCGCGCGTGCGCCTCGGCCGTGCCCAGCGTGACGTCAAGTGCGGCCGTATCCCGGCGAATGCGCGCCTGCTCCTCCCGGAGTGCCGCCATGCGCCTCTCCTCGACGTCGATCGCCCTTTCGAGCAGCCTCTCGAACTCACGTACACGAACGGCGCGGTCCGGCAAGAGCATGAGTTCGTCGAAGGTCGCGAAAAGCTCCTCGTCACGAGGACGGGGGATGCGCTCGATCTCGCCTTCCATCCCCGAGCGGACAGCGGCCATGTCGCCTTCGAGCATGCGGCGACGCTCGTCGAGGAGATCCTGGGCCCGGGCGTAGAGCTGCGTGCCGAAGAGCTTGCGAAACAGCGACTCGCGTTCCCGCGTCTTGGCGTTGAGGACCGCGGCGAAATCGTTTTGGGAGATCATGACGATGCGACTGAACTGGTCGGCGTCGATACCCAGGAGCTCGATGACGGATTCCGTGACGTCGGAATCGCGCGAGGCAAGTGATATGCCATCGGTCACGTTCTCGAGGGACGCCTCCGGGCGAATCTCGGTCACCCCCTCCCCGCGCTTCTTGGGACGCGACTGCGCGGGCGCGCGATATACGCGGTACTCGTGCCCGGCATGCTCGAAGAGGAGCTCGACATAGCAGAGGTCATCAGAGCTGGCATGTGCGGAGCGCATGTCATGCGCGGTGCGCAGCGCGTCACTCGTGACCCCGTACAGGGCGAACTTGATGGCGTCGAAGATCGTGGTCTTTCCCGAACCGGTCGGCCCGCATATGAGAAACAGGCCATGGTCGATGGCGGCGAAGTCAACCGCCTCGCGACCCGCATAGGGACCGAACGCCTGCATGGTGAGCATGAGGGGCTTCACGAGGACACCTCCTCGATGCAGCTTCTCACGGCCTCCCGCTCGTCGCTCGTGAGCTCCATGCCCGTCTGCTGCTCGTAGAACGACGCGAAGAGCTCGAGCGGGGTTGACTTCTCCATGCCGACGATGCGGCCGGGCGCAGCGGACTGCGGCATGGACAGTTGCTCCCAGTCGAGACGCAGGATGTTGGGATAGAGAACGCGCAGCTTGGCCATGGCGTCGGGCAGGCTCTTGTCGGTGAGCGTGATGCGCATGTAATCGAGAGGGTCGCCCTCGTCGATGCCCGAGGAGAGCTCGGCGAACGAGGCGCGCATCTCGCGCATGTCGTGCAAGGGCACGAGCGGACGCGTGCCGACCTCCACCTTGCCGTCCTCGATGGTGACGATGGTCGCGCTCTTCTCGTGGAGCACTTCCGAAAACGAGTACTTGAGCGGGCTGCCACTATAGCGGACCTGCGGGCGGCCGACGTGCTGGGCGCCATGCAGATGGCCGAGCGCGACGTAGTCGTAGGAATCGAAGGCCGACACGTCGACGTTATCCGTCCCGCCGACGCTGACCACCTCGGAGTCGCAGGTCTCGGGTTGACAGCCGTTGGCAGTCACGAACTGGTGCGCGACGAGCACGTTGCACGCGTCCGGGTCGAGGTCGTCGCGGGCAAGCGCCGCACGCACGGCGTCGTCATGCGAGGCGATGGAGGCGGCTGCGTCCGGAAGCGCCATGCGGACGTCCGTGGGCCGCACGAAGGGCAACAGGTGGATGCGGACGCGTTCGGCACCCCGAACCAGATCGAAGCTGTCTATGTGGCCATCGAAGGCCTTCGCGATGTGCAGGCCCGACGATGCGAGCAACGCAGAGCAAAACGACAGCTGCTGGGGGGCATCGTGGTTACCGGGAATGGCGAAGACCTCGATTCCCGCCTCGCAGAATCCCGAGAAGAGCGACTCGCACGTCTCGAGTGCCTCGCGGGAAGGCACGGGCCTGTCGAAAACGTCACCGGCGATGAGGACGCCGGCGACGTTCTCGTCACGTGCGATCGTGACGAGCTGCGCGATGACATTTGCCTGTTCCTCGATCATCGACATGCCGTTGACGCGCTTGCCGATGTGAAGATCTGCGATGTGCAGCAGCTTCAAGGACTAGAGCTCCTTGTAGTACAGCCTGCAATGGCAGTACCCCTCGAACTCCGGATCTGCAATCTGATCGCGGAACTCCTGGCACATGCAATGGTTCTCCTCGGCTATTTGCACCTTGCACGGGCAATAGCCCTCGCGTTTGAGGATTCCCGCGCGAATCTTGTCAACGTACTCGCGGTCCTCGTTCATCCTGATTCTCACGATAGCTCCTTTCGCGACGACACGTCGTCGAGCTTACCACTCGTCTGCGACATGACGCGTCGTGCACGCCATCGGTTACTCGGCCGTTGCGGGAGCGTCAAACGCCCCGGCGCAATGTGGGCATCGCGTCGCGCCCACCTTGACCTCCTCGAGGCAGAACGGGCAGCACGGTGCGGCAGGTGCCTCCTCTTCCTTCTTCTTGCCGACACTTCTCATCTTGTTGACGCCCTTGACGAGGCAGAACACGATGAACGCGATGATGAGGAAGTTGATGCAGGCGCTGATGAACGACCCGAAGTCGATTCCCGTTCCCGGAATGACCAATCCCCCGACCTCGGCGTTCCCGCCCGTGACGAAATTGATGAGCGGCTGGATGATGTCCGAGGTGAGCGCCGTGACGATTGCCGTCAACGCACCGCCGATGATGATGCCGACGGCCATGTCCATCACATCGCCCTGGTTGATGAACTCCTTGAACTCCTTGAAGAAACTCATGGTTGGCTCCTCTCTCGGCAGCAGCGATCTGCCGGTTCACTCATCCTGTTCCCGTATTATATGCAAGGAAGAAGAGAATGATGCGTAAAAGAGCTCGGTCCTTTTACGCATCTTCGGTAACAGCGAGCTTGCTCGAACTGCTTTTGCGCGTGAGGAAGTAGAAGACGGGCGTGTCGAGGGCGGCGAGGACGAACTTGCACGCGTATTGCCCCACCATCATGCCGAGCAGGACGGGGACCATGGCCACGTCGAAGAGCCAGCCCATGCCGAGCCCGAAGGCGATCGTGATGTAGATGACGGTATCGATGGCCTGCGAGCTCATGGTCGAGGCGTTGTTCCACACCCAGCGCCACGCATTGCCCTTGCCGCTCTTCAGGAAGCGATCGCGGATGCCATGGAACACGAAGACGTCCCAGCTCTGGCTCGTGAGGTACGCGAGGAGCGATGCGATCACGAAGATTACGTTCTGACCGAGCAACAGCTCGTAGGCACCTTGCATTTCCCCACTTGCCGCGGGCAGAAGCTGCGCCACGCCAATGAGAATGCAGGCAAACACCTGGCAGACGAAACCCCACTTCACGATTTGCGCAGCCTCCTTGCGTCCCCAAAGCTCCCCGACCACATCGGTCATGAGAAAGGTCAGGAAATAGCACACGACGGCACTTGGGACGACGACGGGAGAACCGAAGAGCGTGAATCCTGTCATGACGGTCTTTGCCGCCACTATGTTCGAGACGACGAGCGCAACGGCAAAGACCATGCCGCAGAGCATGAGGTTTCTGTTTGTCTTCTGCATCGTGATTCCTTAGTTTTTTATGGCTGGATGTTGCGAACAGCCCCCGTCGCCCACGCGGCGGATTTGCAATACGGCGGCCATGATAGCACAGCAACGGACGCGATGCGGCGAGACGAGTCGTGCGGACTGGAGGCGAGGTCCAAGGGAGCGAACCGTAAGGACCGCGAAGCGGCGTGTGGGGCTGATTCGCAGCTAAGGCCTTCACCTAAGCGCGGATGGCGCCTCGAGCCGAGGTCCGAGGGAGCGAGCCGTAAGGACCGCGAAGCGGGCTGTCGGGGAGCGACCGTCGAGGCGAGAGGCGCTATCCGCGCGCCCCATCTCCCGAGTCTAAATCCGAGAGCTGGGCGAACATGCGCTCGGCGGCAATCTGCTCGTAGCCCGCACCCGGACGCGCCCAATTGGCGAACGGATAGATGGAGATGCCGCCACGTGGGTAGAACATACCGCGCACCTCGATGTACTTGGGATCCATGAGCTCGACGAGGTCGCGCATGATCACGTTCACGACGTCTTCGTGAAAGTCGCCGTGGTTGCGGAAGGAGAAGAGGTAGAGCTTGAGGCTCTTGCTCTCGACCATGCGCTTGTCGGGCACGTAATTAATGTAGAGCGTGGCAAAATCGGGTTGGCCCGTGATGGGACACAAGGTGGTGAACTCCGGGCAACGAAACGTGACCATGTAGTCATGCTCGGGATGCTTGTTCTCGAAGGTCTCGAGCAGGCTGGAATCGTAATCCTGTGCGTACTGGGTGCGCTGGTTGCCGAGCAATGTGAGGCCCTCGGACTCGCGCGTAGCCTGTGACATGCCGTTACGCCCTCCTAATCGAGCTCGGTTGCCGAGGCGACCATGTTGTACGAATCATCGGCACCGAGTGCCTTGACGAGACGGGCGCGCTCATCGAGCAGCTCTGACTCGTCGCACGGGAAGAAGGCGACGTAGACGGGGCGCCCGTAGCTCATGTCCGCATGCACGTACAGATTGCCCTTGCCGTCGAGCTGCTTGCGGACGCCCTCGAGCATGGATGCGGAGGCGCCCACGTAGACATCACGATAGGCCGACGGATCATCGGCGGCGACATCGGGCTCGTACGTGAGAATCGCGAAGCAGCCGGGCTCCTTCGCGAAGGAAAGACCGTCGCCGGACACGTCATGCTCGAGCGAAGGAGCGGGGCGAAGGGCGACCGCCGAGGCGATCGTCTCGTCGATTTGCTTCTCGCGGGCAAGCGCGGCGGCAACCTGGCGTTTTTGGGCGCGCAGCATGCGCGATTTGTGAATCTTGTGCGAAAAGTGCGCGACAGTCGCGACGGTAAGGCCGACCACGGCGATGACGCCAACGCCGAGCGTGACGGCAGCATGCTTGCGCTCGTCGGCACTCTGGCCATGACGTGCCTGGTCAAGGGTCTTCTCGACCGCTTTGGGAACATTGCCCACCGCGGACCTCACGGCGGGAAGCGCGACCTTGCCGAGCTCGAGATTGGCCGCACCGATATACTTCGTGGCCGAGCCGATGGCGGCCGCGGCTTCTTGCATGGTCTTGAAAGTCGACATGTCCATGATCTTCCTCCGCATTCATCGTCGTGAAGCCATTTGTTCGTCGAGGCTGCCACTTCATACCAGCCAGGTAATTGCTCCTATGCGCATACCCAGGTTCGAGATAAAATTTATGTTTAGATTTTACCATCGCTTGGCATTGCAAAGGACGTGAACCGTGTCACAAGAAGTTTTCACCTGGATTCCCGCATACGAGGCGATCGCGGACGCGCTGCTCGCGCGCAAGTACAACCGAGGCGAGGTCCTGAGCGTGTTCGCCGAGATAACCGGCGACGACGAACGCGCCAACATCGACCCGTTCACCTTCTTCACCGCATTCAACCGCTCCATGATCGAAATCGACCGTATCAGCGCAATCGAGACCATCATGCAGCGCTTCGGCGTCGACGCACCGCTTCCCCGCGACTTCGTCGGCATTCCCTGCTCCAACCAGGAGCACTGGCAGTACTTCGACGACTCCGACCAGGGCGTCGACGACTGCTGGCATCTCTTCGAGGTCGCCCTCGAGCTCGCCGACCAACCGAACCATGCCGAGGAGACGCACGATCGCTTCTGCGAGCTCTTCGACATCGTGCACAAGCAGGAGGGCATCACCAAGGCCCGTCTCACGCGCACGTTGTACTGGATGCGTCCCAACGCCTTCCTTCCGTTCGGCGAGAAGAGCCGCGAGTACCTGCACGCCCAGTTTGGCATCAACACGCCCATCATGATGCGCGGCGCACGCTACATGCGCCTCCTCAAGGAGGTCAGCGCCGTGTGCGACGAGCCCTTCTACGAAATCGCGGCACGCTCCTACAAGGCCGCCGACGACTCCTCCTGGTGGCCCGACCTGCATGATTACGACCCGGACATGAGCATCCACCAATGGGTTACGATTTTGCAGGACGAGGAACTCACCACGCCCGAGGTTCTCATGGTGCTCAAGTACATCCATGAAAGCGGCGACGAAAGCACTCCCAACAAGCTCGCCGATCGGTTCTTGCACGATCGCGAATACTACAGCAGCCTGCTACGCACCTACGCACGCAACGTCGCGCGCAAGACGGGGCGAGGCAACTTCAAGGGCTCGTGGTGGCCGATCCTGTTTGTCGGACGCAACGCGAACGCGGATGCCGGACACATGGGTGATTACGTCTGGCGCCTGAGGCCTGAGGTCATAGACGCCCTCGTCGCCTACGACAAGCACGAAATCTAGACCCTAGCCAAAGAAAACCCGTTCGACGCTCGCATCCAGGCGACCGCTCGAACGCGCGGTCGACGCCTCCTCCACGAGCGCGTTGAAGAGGTTTCCCATGTGCTTTTCGCCGAGGAAGAACTCGGGGTGCCACTGTACGCCGAGCATGAACGTCTTGTTGCGCGCCTCGATTGCCTCGATGAGCCCATCAGAAGCGTAGGCGACGGGCACGAACCCGTCGGCAACCACGCGCACGCCCTGATGATGAAAGGAATTCGCCGCCGACGAATCGGCGCCCAGGATGTCATGCAGTCGTGACCCGCGCTTCACGTCGATGTAATGGGCCGCCTCGGTCGGCTCGTCGGTCTGCCAATGGGCGATGGGCTTGCGCGTCAGACTGTCGACGCCATCGAACTGCGCGGGAAGGTCCATGTAGAGCGTGCCGCCGTAATGCACGTTCATCGTCTGCATGCCACGGCAGATGCCGAGCGTGGGAACGTCGAATCGATGCGCGAAGTCCAGGATGAGGCTCTCGACCGCATCGCGCAGGGGCGTTATCTCGCCGAGCTTGTCATAGGCATCCGCGCCAGGTGACACACCATAGCGCTCCGGGTCGACGTCCTGACCGCCCGTGAGCACGAATCCGTCGACGATGGGCAGCAATCGCTCGAAGACGCGGCGGTCCTGCGAGAGCGGAAAGATGAGCGGCACGCCACCCGAGAGCACGATGGAGTTGATGTAGTGGTCGTTCACGCGGAAGATATGGTCTTCGGGCATCTGCGTGGGCACGATGCCGATGATCGGAAGCACGCCCTGACCCCGCACGTCGAACTCCTCCACTTACGCGGCGAGGTACGAGAGCACGCGCGCCGTGTCGACCACGCGCGAGTCGTAGCAGCGCGAGAAGTACTCGAGACCGTATTCCTGCGTGCCGATGAGGAACGTGGCCGTGGCATCGGCCGCGACGATCGTCTTGTAGGCGCGGAAGTACGCCCCCGCAAGTGTCTGGAGCACGCATATGTTGGTATCGGCGCCCACGACGATGAGCGTGTCGACGCCGAGCTCTCGTAACGTCAGGTCCAGATCGGTCTGGAAGAACGCGTCGTAGCGGCGCTTGGGGATGACGTAATCGCCCTCGCCCACCTCGAAGGCGGCCGCGGGCTTCGCATCCTCGGTGCCGGCTATGCCATGGTCACCCCAGAGCTCGAGTTCGCGGTCAAGTCCCGGAACGTGGGCGTCATCGGCAAAGATGACCGGTACGCCCGCAGCGCGCGCCGCCTCCACGATCGCGACGCTGTTGGCGACCATGTCCGCGAGGACCGGCAGCACTTCGTTCGATCCGCCGAGGACGTCGACGACGAGCACCGCGCTCCTGGACAGGTCGATCTCATCTGATTTTTGCCAGGGGGTGTCCTGAGCGACGGGTAGGTAGGCCATGGTTTGCTCCTAACGATTCGAAATGACGACGAGGAAGATGATGAACACGAGAAAGGCCACCGCAGCGACGATGACAACGGCACGCGCCTTGCCCGATGCCGCCTTGCTCACGGCGTGCCGGGACTCGAGCGCACCGATCTGCGACTCCATCGTGGCGGCCGTCTGCTCGTTTTCGGCGATGCGCGCGGCCATGGTGCGCGTCTCCTCGGGATGCGCGATGACATGCTCGCAAAACGCCACGCGCTCGCGTGCGCTTGCGAGATGCCTCTCGAGCTCCTCGATGCGCTTGTCGGCCTTGTCCTTTTCGCCGTTGAGATGCTTGATTCCCTCGAGGGCGCGCTTCTGGCGGGAGCGTTCCTCCTTCTCGCGCGCGTCAAGTGCCTTCTGGGCGCTGCGCTGCGCCGCTTTGGCGCCTTCGAGCTTGTCGTTGACCTTATCGACCACCGCATCGTGGACGGCCTCGGTGCGGGCCGCCGCAGGCGAATCGCCGTCGAAGAGGTCGAGCGAATCGCGCTGGGCCTTCACCTGCTTGAGCTCGTCCTTGACGGAGGCGAGCTCCGCGTTTCGGTAGTCGAGCTCCTCCTCGAGGGGCTTGCGCTCCCTGGCCTGTCTGCGTTTGAGCTCGGCAAGCTCCTCGTTGGCATCGGCGATCCTTCTCTCGATATCCTCGCGGGCGCGCGTCGCGCGCTTGATGTCCGCGTTCGTCGCCGCGATGATGTGCTCCTGGTCGGTGATCATGGCGTCGTAGTTGCGCGCTATGTTCACGCGATCCTCGTATGCCTTCCTGAGCGTGTCGAGCGTCTTCTTGTATTCGTCGAGCGCCTTGCGCTTCTTCTTGAGGTCACGCCCCTGCGCCATGCTGTCCCTGAGCGCGGAAAAGCTCCCGAGGTACTCCTCGGGGTCGAAGAAGTCCCTTTCGCCCGCATCCTGACCGGACATCGGGGCAATGTCGGCTCCGGAATCAATCGAACGCGCATCGGAACGCGCCACCTTGTCTCCAGTTGGTTCCACCACGATCTCCCTTGCGTAAACTCAAAATCGTAATGCTGCCCATTGTACTCGGACGCGACAGTCGAGCTAGTAGGGTATGCGAGAAAATGTCCATTTGTCCAAAATGCGTCCGCGCTATATAAGCTGGTCAGTTTTTACGAATTTGTCCGTCATTCGAGGGAAACGGCCTGATGATATGCGCGATCTAGATTATGACTCCACATTGCAGAAGCTCTTCACGCCCGGCATCGTCGCGACTCTGACCCAAATCCACGAGGGCAAGGGCATCCTTCCCATCGCATCGGTCACGGGTCACGACACGCTCGAGAAGCTCAACGAGATCGCCAAGACGCGCGACGCGGGTGCCTCGTGCCGCCTCGAGGGCATTAAGGTCACCGAAAAGCACCTGCGCGAGCTCCTCGACGGCAAGGAGAGGGCGAACTCGGATGCGGACAAGGCCGTGCTCGGCTACCGCTCCGTCCTCGAGACGATCGATAACAGCTACTCGACCCTGCGCATCTCGCCGGCCATCATACTCCAGCTGCATAGCGACCTGTTCCGCTACGCTGACGACGTCAAGAGCGTCGGAAAGTGGCGCGGCGGCGACCGCGCGCGTGCGGCCTCGTACGGCCAGACGAGCTTCATGCCGTCGGATGGGCCGGTCAAGTACCACGGCATTCGCACCGATCTCGTGAACGCCCCCGATGTTCCCGCCATGATGCGCGAGCTCTGCAACGCCTACAACAACGCCCTGCGCGACAAGGTCTACAGTCCACTGCTCGCGAGCATCATCTTCCTGCTCGACTTCATCTGCATATACCCCTTCGATGACGGCACGGGCCGCATGTCGCGCCTGCTCGCATCCCTGATGTTCGACAAGATCGACTTCACCGTCGGTCGTTATGTCTCCATCGACTCGGAGCTCGAGGCGACCCAGGACGAGTACTTCGGCACCATGAAGGCGAGTGCCGAGGGCTGGGAGACCGGTGACAATGACTACACGCCCTTCGTCGAGTACATGCTCGGCGTCATCCTCAAATGCTACGGCGAGCTCACCGAGCGCACCTCGGCGCTGAGCGTGCGCGGCAGCAACGAGAAGACCATCAGGCAGTACTTCCAGTCCATCGAGGAGCCGGTGAGCAAGATCGAGATCCTCGAGGCCAACCCCATGATGAGCCAGAAGACCCTCGAGCGCATCCTGCAGAAGATGCAGAAGGAGCATTCGATCGAGAAAGTCGGCGCCGCCCGCGCCACGCGTTACCAGCGTGTCGTGCGCCAGATTCCGATGTGATCCGCCTGCATGCGCGGCCTTCTAATCGACTGACTTGAGGCTCTCGACCATGTTGATTGCCCTGATCTTGGGGCGCATGGCGAGCGAGACGACGAACGAGAACGCGATCGTGAGCACGAAGGCGATCGCGAAGCTCACGAGGTGGATGTCACGTCCGAACATCATCTCGTCGACCTCGGCCGTCACCACGACGAAGCTCTCCATTCCGATGCCGAGCACGCAACCGACGAGCGCGCCGATTATGGTCAGCAGTATCGTCTCGCGGAATATGTAGCCATTGGTCTCGCGCGGTGTGAATCCGAGCACCTTGAGCGTCGCGATCTCGCGCGTGCGCTCGGTGATGTTTATGTTCGTGAGGTTGTAGAGCACCACGAACGCGAGCAACGCCGCCGCGATGATGAGAACCCACACGACCGCGTTGACGGTCCTGAGCATCGTGCGATACGTCTCGATGACCTCGTCGTAGAAGCTCACGACCTCGACTCCGGCGACGTCGAGAAGCTCGTTCGAAAGCGCCGTTCGCTCCTCGAGCGGGGCTTCGGCCTTGCAGATGATCTTGGTGAAGGCGGCAGGCTCTCCCATGGCGGCCTCGTAGGCCTCAGGTGACATGAACACGCCCTGGCCGGTGTAGTATTCGGTGATACCCGAGACGACGACCTCGTGCGCCGCCCCATCGCGCTCGCCGACCATGCTCTGGTCGTATATCTCGATGGAGTCTCCGACCCCGACGCCCAGTTCGCTCGCGAGCTTTTCGGTGATGACGGCGCCAGCGTCATCGAGGACGAGCGGCTCATGTCCGACACGCTCGCGCAAGGTGTAGAAGTCCCCGAAGACGGCAAGGTCGCTTGGCACGGTGATCGTGGCGCGTATGTCCTTGTCGGCTCCCACGCGCGAGATGATGGCGTTTTCGCCGCCCACGTGCGTTGTCTCCGTCACGATGTCGGAGCTCGCCAGGATGTCCTCGACGACGCGCGCGTCTCCGGGACTCTGCTCGTCGCTTGCCTGCACCTCGAGGTTGAAATGCTGTATCTCCCCGAACTGCTTCTCGATGATGTCGTTGATGCCATCTCGCAGGCCCAGACCCGTGAGCAGCAGTGCCGTGCAACCTGCGATGCCGATGATCGCCATGAAGAAGCGGCGCTTGTAGCGGAAGAGGTTGCGCGCCGTCACCTTGCCCGAAAACGATAGTCGTCGCCAGAGCGGCCCGATGCGCTCGAGCAGAATGCGCTTGCCAGGCTTGGGGGCACGCGGCAGCATGAGCAAGGCGGGGCGTTCCCGCAGCGAGGAGAGTGCCGCGAACAGGGTCGCGAACAGGGTGATGCCCACGCTCAGGCCAAAGGCGACGAGGGCGATGGGCACGTCAACGGGCGATACGGAAACGGGCAGCGCATAGATGATGGCGTAGGACTGCATGATGACCTGCGGCAGGAACTGCGAGAGCACGAGTATGCCGATGACGCTTCCCACGCCGCTGGCGATGAGCGCGTAGATGAGGTACTTGGAGCAGATGCGGGCGTTCCCATAGCCGAGTGCCTTGTACGTGCCGATGAGCATGCGCTCCTCATCGACCATGCGCGTCATCGTGGTAAGCGAGACGAGTGCGGCGACGAGGAAGAAGATGAGTGGAAAGACACGGGCGATCTGGTCAATGCGGCTCGCATCGGCCTCGTGACCGGCCGCGCCCACGTTCTTGCTACGGTCGAGCACGTAGAAATCGGGAAGCTCGATTGCATCGATGTCGGCCTGGGCCTCGTCGAGCTGCGTCTCGGCATCCGCGAGCTCACGCAGGGCTCGTGCACGTTCGCTCTCGTATTCGGCCCGGCCGCTCTCGTACTCGGCGAGACCGCTTTCGTAGGAAGCCCGTCCGCTCGCAAGCTGCGCTTCTCCGCTTTCGATGCCGGCGGCACCTTCCTCGATCTGCTGCCGTCTCTGATTGAGCTCCGCGCGACCGGCCGCAAGCTCGGCGGCTCCGGCGTCGAGCTTCGTCTTGGCTTCGTCGAGCGAATCCTGCTTTTCGGAGAACTGTGCTTGTGCCTCGGCGCGTTGCTGGTCAAGCGCAGCCTGGGCATAGGCACGCTGCACGGGGTCGGTTATGAGATCGATCTGCGCCTGAGCCGCGGCATGCTCCGGCGTATTCTGGCCATCGGGCTTCCCAGCGGCGTGCAGCAGGCCATCACATCGTTTTCCAACGTGTTTGTGCAGGGCTACATCAACTTTTTTGGGTCGGCCTGCATGGCGGGTTGGTCCAGTTATAACAAGCTGGATGTGTTTGTGCTCATTCCGATGCAGTCGGTAGCCCTGGCGCTGACCACCTTTGTGGGTCAAAACTATGGCGCGGGCCACTTGGACCGCGCGCGCAAGGGCGTGCGTCAGGCCCTGTGGATGACCCTTTCCATAACCGCAATCCTGTGTGTGGGCATTATTTTTGGCGCAAGACCACTCAACCGCCTCTTTACCGCGGATGAGGAGGTGCTGTCCCATGGCGTGCGTTTTATCAGCATTATTTCACCGTTTTACCTTGCCTGCTGCTTCAACCAGATCTATGCCGGCGCACTGCGCGGAGCAGGCGATGCCAAGACGCCCATGTACGTGATGCTGTTTTCCTTTGTGCTGTTCCGTCAGGTTTATCTCTTCATCAACCGGCAGATGGGTAACTCGTTTCTAGGCGTTACACTGGCCTACCCAATGGGCTGGGTGGTTTGCAGCGTACTGATGGTATTGTTCTACCGGCGTTCCGTGGCAAAGGGACGGTGTTAAAACCGTCCGTCTTGCGAAA
>OGPU01000814.1_pt1 | contig 32050 bp, 23 predicted proteins | sample 1552991 | NCBI WGS metagenome assembly OGPU01 (sample SAMEA2580296, study PRJEB22360) | human gut metagenome | biome: human gut; feature: human-associated habitat; material: faeces | place: Denmark | collected 2008/2010 | reverse complement strand
GAAGTAGGAATGAAACATAGAAGTTTATAACTTTTTATAAGTTTTCAGTAACGGATACCAGGGAGGTGAATGCGGTAAATGATGTTTTGAGGGAGTTGCTGGAGATGGTCAGGGTTGTTAAAGAGGATGGAAAGGTTACGGTGGCATATATGAAGAGTTTTGAGATTGAGCAGATGTGGATTAATAAGGGGATTGAACAGGGGATTAGTCAAGGAATCGCCCAAGGGATTGAACAGGGAATTAGCCAAGGAATCAGCCAGGGAATCACTCAAGGGATTGAACAGGGGCGGAGTGAAGAGAGGGTGAATACGTTGAGGGAGAAGGCGCGAGCGGATCGGTTGGAGAGGGAACTGAGGAAGCTGCGGAGGAGATGATGTTGTTTGGTTTTGGGAGAGTTCCTGGGTGTTTGGGCCTGGGGGCTCTTTTTTTGTGGGATGAATGGAGGGACGAACGGACAGTCTGCCAGCGGGGCGGCTGCATGGTCGTGCCTGGTGCGGTCGTTTCGCCGGGTCATACTAAGCGTCTGAGTATTCTGCCGTGCAGGGCGCCCCATAACTCGCCATGTACGCTGATGCGTACCTGGCTCAGACAGATGGGGCTTACTCTGCGGCTTGTGGCCGCAGAGTACCTTCCCGCCAGGTGCCTCAGGTGCCAAGTATGACCAGCGGCTTACTCCGACGCACCGGGTCCCGACCAGGCAGCCGCCCTGCTGGCAGTCTGTCCGTTCTGGTTTTGGGGTGTGAGGGAGTGGTGGTTTGCCGGGAGGGGGTGGGCTATCAGCGCTGCGCTGGATGGCTGCAGGGGCTGAGTTTCCTTGTGGTGTGTTGGGAGATGGTGTGGCATCGGCGCTGCGCTGGATGTGGGTGGGGTGAGTTTTTTGGGGTTTTGTCGTGAGGGGATTGGGGATAGAGGCTGTTTTGGATAGGGTGTGGTGTTTTTGTGTAATATTTAAATTTATTTTTGGAGTATTTTGGATTATAATTATGGAAAAAGATGGTTGGCCTGATTGACTGGTTGATTGATATCCGGAGTTTTGGTGACTGTTTTGTGGGACTTGAGAGAAGAGCTTCGGATGTGTGATGATGAGGGTTGTGTGATGAGCTTCGGATGTATGCTGATGTGGCTTGAGAGAAGAGCTTCGGATGTGTGCTGATGAGGGTTGAGAGATGAGCTTCGGATGTGTGCTGATGTGGCTTGAGAGATGGGCTTCGGATGTGTGTTGATGTGGCTTGTGTGAGGGCTTCGGAGGTTTGGTGGTTTGGTTTTGAGGGCGGTCTTTTGGGGGCTGCCTGGGTTTTGGAGGAGAGTGGGTTGTATGTGTGATTATGTGGTTTTGCCGCTTTTGAATTCGTCTTTTGAGCCTGGGAGGGCTCGGGAGGTTGTTGAGGGGTTTGTGGATGTGGATTTGAGGAATATTGCGCGGGCTGAGCTTTTTTATTTTACGGGGCAGGCGGAGGAGTGTTGTGAGATCACGAGGAGGTATCTGTCCAGCAGGGTTATTGAGCTGAAGCTTTCGGCGTGTATTTTGTATGGGTATTCTAATCTGACGCTGGGGAATGTGGCGGCGGCTAAGCGGGGGATGGAGGGAATCCAGTCCTGTGTGAAGCTGGCTATGAAGAAGAAGGTTCCTAAGGATGTTTATGCGTCCTGTCTTCTGGCGGGGTATGTGGGGGCGGTTTTGCTTCATCTGCCTACGGATGGGATGCCTGCTTTTGGGGAGTACAGCAGGATGCTTCCTGAGGGACTGAGGCTTTTTGCCACGTATGTGATGGCTCACCATACTTATCTTAACGGGGAGATATGGAGTGCTTATGGGATGGGGAAGGCTGCTTTGTTTATGGCGGAGAGGTCGTATCCGATCAGTATGACGTATATCCACTGTATGATGGCGGTGTGTGCGATCAACCGAAAGCATAAGCAGGAGGCGCAGGAGGAGATGCTCCGGAGCTGGGAGCTGGCGAAGATGGATGGGTTTCTGGAGCTTTTTATTGAGCATCATGGGCTTTTGCGGGGGCTGATCGAGGCTTGTATCCGGAACCGGGATCCGGAGGCGTATCAGCGGATTACGGAGGGTGTGATTTCTTTTAGCAGGGGCTGGATGGCGCTTCATAATCCGGAAAACCGGAGAAAGGTTACGGGGGAGCTGTCGACGATGGAGTTTTCTATTGCCATGCTGGCAAGTGGGGGATGGACTAATAAGGAGATCGGAGAGCATCTGGGGATTTCCATTAATACTGTCAAGCATTACCTTACGGATATCTTTTGCAAGCTGAATGTCAAGAAGCGGGATGAGCTGAAAAAATTTATGTTAAAATAGTGACAGAGGCACTTTTTTTTGAAAAAACGGGCCTTACAAAACAACTGGTAGTGTTGTATAATAAATACCACAAATAGTCAGATTTTATTGGGAAATCAGACGAAAAGAACCAGTGAACGAGTAAGTTAAGAAGGAGGAGTTGAAGACTGATTCTCGATAGCATCTGATAATGTCAATATCCTTACCAAAAATGCCTGGTATATTGATATTACAATCACATAAGGGTAAAATATTGAAAAGGTGTAACCTGTTTACTCACCGGCTAAAAACATGAAGCTTTTTTAAGAGAAAGGAATATAAACAGAAGTAAAGTAATAAGAAATACAGTACACGTTAATGCACACATAGGAAAGCGGGAAAGGTATGAAAAAATTAAGGAATAATAAGATCAGAAAACTCCTGGCATTTATGGTGGCTTTGGCGTTGATGGTATCCTGTATGCCAAGTGCATATACAATCTCCGCGAGTGAGGCGTTCGGAGATGGAACGGAGGATATATTTACAGATGGCGAAATTACATCTGAACCAGCGGCCGAAGAATCGACACCGGATGTAAGCAGCGCTGACCAGGAGGAAACGGAACAGGCGCAGCAATCGACGCTTACATATGAGAATGATTCTGTTAAAGTAACAGCAGAGGCACTGGAGGACGGAGCTCTTCCGCAGAATACAGCATTGAAGGCTGACGGCGTAAACGAGAATTCATCCGTATCTTATGATACAGTTTCTCAGAAGCTTTCAGCAGCAGCTACAGACAAGGGCAGCAGCCTGAGAGGTTTTTTTGCGTATGATGTGTATTTTGCTGATGGCGACGGAAACAGAGTCGAGCCGAACGGCAGAGTCAGAGTAACTTTTGAGTACAAGACACCGGCAGCACCGGAGCTTACCGATGCAGCCAGCACGAGTGTAACCGTTGAGAAGCTTCATTATAACAGCAGTACCGGTGATACTGATGTTAACACCTTACAGGCCAACGAGGATCTGAAGGTTCTGAATGTCAACGAAGGCAAACAGATCCAGACACTTCAGGTTGAGACTGGCAACGCAGCTGTTTTTGCCGTTATGTGGGATTCTCCTGAGACAGCAGATGTCGAGGCGGAAGCTGTTTCCGGTAATGAGGACGAGGTGTCTATCGCATCAGAGGAGCTTACGGACGGAATGGATATTTCGGACGAGCCTGAGCAGGATGCAGCTGAGACACCGGCAGCAGAGAATCCGGAGGTAACTCCTGATGCAGAGCCTTCTGAGGCTCCGGCGGAGAATCCGGATGCTGAACCTACCGAAGCGCCGACAGAGGATCCGGATGTGGTGGAAGAACCGGCAGAGGATATTGCGAGCCCGGAGGATGTTCCGGCAGCAGATGAGAATGGTGAGACAAGCCTGATTGAGGTTCTGGGAGACGATACGAATCTTCGTGTCAGCCCATCTATCGAGGCAGAGGTTCTGGCAACTGTAAACGCAGGAACACAGCTCACACTTCTGGATACCGTAACAGCAGAGGACGGAGCAACCTGGTACAAGGTTTCCTGGGAAGGAACCGAGGCTTACATAAGAAGTGATATGGCACAGGTTGTTGACAGCAGTGATGAGGCAGAAGAGCCTGAGGATGTTCAGGAAGAAGAAATTCAGCCGGAGATCACCAGATATGATTACACGAGTGACGAAGTCAATGTAAAGGTTACTCTTACCGATCCGGCAGACCTTCCGGACAATGCAGAGCTTTCCGTAACACCAGTAGAGCTCAGTCAGGAAGCCAAAGACCAGATTACAGAAGAAGCAATCAAAGAAAAGAAAGCCATCGAGAAGATCCATTCCTACGATATCAAATTCCTGGTAGACGGCGAAGAGGTTCAGCCAGGTGCTTCAGTGAAGGTATCTGTATCTCTGAATGATGAGAAGAAGATCAAGGATGCGGATGTATATCACGTAGACGAGAATGATAACGTTGAAAATATGGATGGCAGCGTTGCCAAGAATGGTGATGTTGAGTTCGAGACTACGCATTTTTCGACTTATGTAATCGTTGGTAATAAGCGTGACGATAAGATAAAAGTTACAATAGAGCATTATGACGCAACAACTGGAGAGAAGATTTATGCAGATGATGTTGATAAAGAACTTTCAGTTGGGCAGAAATTTGATTGTAAGAAGGCTACAAACTGGGATATCAAGGAAGTAAAAGTAGTTATAGATGGAAAAGAGAATACTGTAGCGGCAGGTGATATTGAATTAGCACAGGATGCTACGGTTAAAGTATATTATACTCCTACCACTGGAACATTCGCCGGTGCACCTACGTTTTATGATTATACGGTAAAGGCCGGAGAGAGTGGAAGTACTTATTATTCCATTAATCAGAAGAGTAATTATAGTGATCCAGACAGTAATCAGAAGTTAAGTATGGGTGAAACCCATAATGGAAAATTAGCAGATCAAAACTATACGCCATATCAATATACTTGGCAAAAGGGTAACAAAACGGTTAACTTATGGACTGGAGGCAAAGATGTTATTACTGATTTGTTGAAGGGACTAGATGAAAATGGCAATGTAGAATTTAATTATCCAGATCCAGGATTTTTTAATGAGACTGATTTACTGGCAGGAAATTCAAAAGACAATTACTTAAGAAAAGTATATAAAGATTATAATTTGAATTTTGAAAGAAGTGGTGACACATATACATTAACGGGTGTAACAGATGGAAGTGGCACTAACGTAACAACACAGTATAAGTTAAATAAAAAGGAAAATTCGGGAGAAGATTTCTTTCCATTAGATACTGTGGCTTCAAAGTATGAGAAAGGATATACTAGAAAAACGCAAAGTGCACTTGGGAATGATGGTAAAGAACATAATTATTATTTTGGAATGCGTTATGACATGGAGTTCAACATTGGTGATTATGTAGGTCCATTAAATTATTCTTTTACCGGTGATGACGATATGTGGGTTGTCATGGATGGAGGAAAAGAAAATCAGCAGATTATCATTGATTTAGGTGGAATTCATAATGCGGCAACTAAAACTGTGAACTTGAGGGATTATTTGGATAAAGGAGATAAATCTACACATACATTAACGGTTCTTTATATGGAACGAGGAGCAGGTGCTTCTAACTGTTACATGAATTTTACCCTTCCAAACGTAACAATTTCACAGGTAACAACGGATGCGCTTGGAACTCTGAATTTCCAAAAAGTTAATAAAAAAGGTGCTGGACTTAGCGATGCAAGATTTACTCTTTATAATGACGAAGAGTGCACAACACAGATTGCAACAGCTACATCTGATGATAGCGGAAAAGTTACATTTGATAAGCTGAGAGCAGGAACATATTATCTGAAAGAGATTCAGGCGCCAGTGGGATATGTTGCTTCCAATGAAAAATGGACGGTAACGGTAACAAAAGAAAATAATAATGTTACAACCACATTAAAAAACAGTTCAGGAACAGCAGTTAAAGACAATAAAATTCTGAATGAGACTCCGGAAGAAATTATCAACTCCAGTATGGTGACTAGCAAAACGGCTAAAGTGAAAGACTGGGATCAGAGAACCTACGACATTACCATTAACGCAACATCCACAAGTACAAGTTCCATAATTGAAACGAAAACGTCTGTGGCAGATATCATGTTGGTATTGGATGTGTCCGGATCGATGGGAGAGGATATTACTTCTTATTCATACACATTTGTTGCTAATAATACTTCTGAAGCAAGAGATGACAAGAAGCTTCTAAATCGTAATGTAACGTATTATATTGAGGTGGATGGTTCTTATAAGGAGATGTGGTATTCTTCTTATTATAACAAAGGATGGCGTGTGGGTCCGAGGGGTTCATCAGATGATGCAGCGAAAGACAAATATAATAATTGTAAAATATATACAAGAACTAGCACAACAGAAACCCGGCTTGATGCACTTAAGAATGCTGTAAATCAGTTTATAGATGATACAGCGAAGAAATCTCCGAATAGTAAAATAGGTATTACTGTATTTAGCAGTACTGACGACTACAATAGACCATATGGTAATCATGGAACATCTGTAAGTCTGGGAGAAGTAGGTACTGCAGATAGTGCAAAGGTAACGGAACTTAAGAATTTCGTTAAAGATTTGAAGGCGAATGGAGGTACGGATCCTGCGGTAGGACTTGAGGATGCAAAGAACAAGTTGGATGCTATGGTTGATACAAATCCTAAGTATGTGGTTCTGTTCACCGATGGTAAGCCGACTGGCGGAGGTAATAAGTGGAATAGTAATGCACAAAAAAATGCTGAAACTCAGGCAGGCGAATTAAAAACAGGCCTAAGAAATAATGTGGATAATGCAAAAAATCCATATACAGTATACACCATAGGCTTTGCACTTAATGATGAAGGAGATCGCGCGAAGACGTTCTTGTCTGGTGGTACGTATGATGGTAAAAAGTATCCAGGAATTGCTTCATCATCAGATTGCGCAAAAACAGCAGATGATGCAGCATCGCTTACACAAATTTTCCAGAGTATCAGTAGTACAATTAATAAGAACGTTGACATTACCGGTGCAACAATTACTGATGTGATCGACAGTAGATTTGAAATTGTAGATAGAGGTAATGTTATCACCGAAACCAATTTCGAAGGTGGGAAATATACATTAGAGAATGGTGGGATTGTAACAAAGCGTAATGACGGTACTTATCAGGTACAGTGGACTGATCAGACCATTAAACACACGACAGATGGTACAAATGGCTGGAGTAGAACCATTACTGTAAAAGCAAAAGATAGTTTCATCGGTGGTAACAATATTCCTACCAACGTCTCCCCTGATTCTAAGATTAGCGTAGGAGATTTGAAGAAAGTATTGGATCAGCCTACGGTTAATGTCAAAGTTAATCTGGTAGTTAAGGATAAAGAGATTACTATCTACAAAGGTGATTACGTACCAATGGATGAGCAAATTCGGAATGAGTTGTTTGCCACTAGTAAACCAACATCTTACAAAGATGGTACAGTAAACGAAACAGATTCTAAAAAAGAGGATGGTACATCATTAATTAAATTACAGTGGTTTAAAAAAGACAACGGTGTTAGAACAAACATCGATGAGTCTGAAATAAAAACTGCACTTAATGATGGAACTGAGTATTATCTGGAAGTAACTTATACTGCTCCAACAGAATCAACGGATACGAGTAAAACTAATACAGACGGACATTTCGTGGGAACTGAGACAGCGAAAAATCCTGGTAATAACAATCTATATGGTATTTATAAAATCAATGTTATCAGCGGTCAGATTCAGATTATAAAGAATGTGACAGAAGCGTCTACAGAAGCCAGAACGTTTAAATTTAATGTAGAGGATTCAGATGGAAATGCTGTTTCTGGTAGTCCGCTGAAGGTGATAGTTGAAGCTGATCAGACTAGTGGAGTTGCAAAATTAGAGAATCTTCCAAGAGGATATTACACTGTAACGGAAGTAGAAGCAGATGGATATACAATTCAAGCATTTGAGGTTGACGGGCAGACAGATTGCGAAAACTCTAAATCAGATACATCCAAATCATTGACTTTCAGACTTGGTTATGACACGGATAAAAATAATGTCATTAAGAATTATACGTATAAACAAACTGATGGTGGTGTGAAGGGTGTTGCTTCCTACACAAACGAAGCAGTAACAAAACTGGATCTGAAGAAGACAGATACAGAAAATCATCTATTAACAGGTTCTGAATTTAATTTGGAAATAAAAAATGGTGATAATTGGAAAACTATTCAGAATGGTATAAAAGTAATCAATGGGGATTCAGATATTGAACTGACCAAATTGAAATCGGGTATTTATAGGCTGACAGAGATTATCGCTCCGAAGGGATATTCAATACTGGGTAGCAGTATTTGTTTCAAAATCTCATTAGGAAAAGTAGAACTTGTTAATGAAAATGGTGAGGCAGCAAATAGTAGTGAGATGTGGACTTTGGATGAAACGAATAAAGTTTTAACAATCAAAAATGCTAAACTTTATTCCTTACCAGAATCCGGTGGTCCGGGAACCTATGGATTTACAATCAGTGGTGTAGCGATTCTTGCAACTGCACTCCTGTTGTTTATAAAGAATAAACGAAGGGAGGAAGAAGCAAAGAGATCGTAACACATTAATTGTAAATGGCCGATGAAGGGCGAAAAAGAAAAATGCAGAGAAAGAAAGGAGCAAACCTTATGAAAAATTTATTAAAAAAGATTGGTGCATTATTAGTGGCAGCGGTTATGGTACTGTCTATGTGCACAGCGGTATTTGCAGATGGAAATGCTACAATTAAACTTACAGGTTTTAATACGGCAGACAGTGTTGAGTGTATGCAGATCATTCAAAAGGATGAGAGCACAACTTCTGGTTGGGCATTTGTGAATGGAGCAGGAGCATGCTTCACAGAAGCATTAGGAATGACCAATTCCGCTGATGCACAGCAGAAAGCTGGGGATTAATTAAGTTTAAAGATACTAATGTTGCTTTACCAACTGGCGTAACAGCAGCAAATGTAACAGCAGCAAATATTGACTTAGCATTAAGTAAAGTTGCAGCACTTACTGGATTTACAACATTAACAGATAAGACAAAAATTGAAGTAAGTGAAGCTGGTATTTATGCAATTAAAGCAGAAGAGGAAGGCTATACTTATAAAACAGCAACTGCTTATGTAGGATTTGGCGAGCCATATCCAGCGTTATCAGGTACAGAAGTAATTGCTAAAAAATCTTCAACATCTGTAGATAAAACAACAGAAGATGCCGATCATGTAGTAGCAATTGGAGATATTGTAACTTATACAATCGACGCATACGTACCTTTTATTGATGCAGCAAATACAGAGAACAGAACATTTACAATCACTGATAAAATTACTGGTGCTGATTACTATTTAACAGGACCAAATGCTGTTAATAGTGTAACAATGGAAGGCAAAAATGGCCAGGTTGGTGAAATCGTAGTAAATGATAAAGGCAATGGATTTACTGTTGATTTAGGTAAATTAGTTGCAGATACAGCTAATCCGAATGCTGGAAAGAAAATTACAGTTACTTATACAGCAAAAGTAAATGAAACAACAGTAGAAAATAAAGCAGGTAGCCATGCAGCAGGTGTAGATTACGGCGGAAATAATGTTCCAGTTAAGTTATTTACTGGAGAATTAGTTCTGATGAAATATGGCGATGGTGATATAAATAAAGCATTGGAAGGTGCTGAGTTTGTATTGTATAAAGATGGAGAAGAAGTACCGTTAACATTCGTAAAGGAAGAAAAAACTGGAAAATATAAATATGCTCCAGATACAAAAGATGCTGATTCAAAACTTGTGACAGATGCAAATGGTTATATTGACGTAGAAGGTTTAGATGTTGGTTCTTATCACTTTGAAGAAACAAAAGCACCAAAAGGATATTCTATTAATACAGATGGTAAGACACTTACACTTACTGTAGACGGAGAAGTTGCTACAGCTAAATTGTATAATGAAGGTGGCTTAAATGATACAAAACTCAACTCCCTTCCATCCACAGGTGGCATGGGAACATACCTCTTCACTATCATCGGTGTTGTAGTTATGGCTGGCGCTGCTGGTGCTTTCTTCATCAGCCGCAGAAAAGGATCTGAGGAGTAATCGTTTGATTGCCGGATCGATTCAATTCAAAAATTATTTATAAGCAACGACAAAGCAAGTATTAAAACAAAGTAGTAAATCTTTTACCGCCCGGCCCTTTCGGGGGCCGGGAGTGGTAAATACAACAGTATGGAGAAACCTATGAGAAAGAATAAGAAGAAAAATTATATTGGACTTGGTTTGCTGTTTCTGATAGGGTTGTCCATACTGCTGTATCCAATGGTCAGTGATGCCTGGAACCGGTACAGGGACAGCCTGCTGATCAGTAATTATAGCAGCAGTGTTTCTTCGGATGATAATTCGGAGAAGATTGACAGTATGTGGAAGGCAGCTCAGGAGTATAACGAACAGATCAAGCAGGAAAGTGTGCCGGATGCTTTTTCCGTGAGGGATGGACAGACGGACAGTACATATGAGTCTCTGGAGAAGGGTGCAGGTCATTTGTTCGGCAGCAGTCTTCCGGTTGGCGGCAAGAGTACCCATTGTATTTTGTCGGCACACAGAGGACTTCCAAGTGCGAAACTTTTTACAGATCTGAATCTTGTGGAAGAGGGAGATGTTTTTTACCTGCATGTGCTGGGTAAGACTCTTGCCTACGAGGTGGATCAGATTCTTACCGTTCTTCCGGAGCAGACAGAGTCTCTGGGTATCACGGATGGGGATGATTATGTAACGCTGGTTACGTGTACGCCTTATGCGGTGAATACGCACAGACTTCTGGTGAGGGGACACAGAGTTCCGATGAAGGCTGCGAAGGCGGTTCAGAAAACAGAGAAGAAGGTTACCGGAATCACCAATCCAACGCTTCCGATGCTTGCTCTCTGTGTTGTGATCGGAATTGTGATCGCGGTGATCCTGGTTGCCGGTATCAATTCTGTTCAGAACAAAAAACGACGCAGGAAATGATTTATGGCTAAAAAGAAAAAAAAGAAAAAGAGTAATGTTGTCCTGAACATTTTTATTGCCTTGGTATTTCTGGCGGGGGCGGGGGTGTTCCTTTATCCTACGATCAGTGATATGTGGAACCAGTACCGTAACGCCCAGCTGGTCAGTAAGTACGAGGAAGCGGTAACGGAGCTTTCGGACAATGACTATGACAGGCTGTGGAAAGAGGCGAAGGAGTATAATGCCGAGCATCCGGTGAATGCCATTGTAGATGCTTTTGAGGAAGAGGATACTTATGAGTTGAGTCATCCCTATGACGGAGTCCTGGATCCTAACGGTGACGGACTGATGGGCAGTATCGAGATCCCGAAGATCAAAGCGAAGCTGGCTATCTATCACGGATTGAGCAAGACCGTGCTGGAAAAGGGTGTGGGCCACGTGGAGGGCACCAGTCTTCCTATCGGAGGCAAGAGCACCCATGCGGTTCTGGCGGCGCATCGAGGTCTTCCTAATGCGAAGCTTTTTACAGATCTGGATCAGATGGAAAAGGGAGATATTTTTATCCTGCACATTCTTGGCAAGCATCTGGCCTACAAGGTGGATCAGATCAAGACGGTGCTTCCGGATGAGACCAGTGACCTGGATATTATCGAGGGTGAAGATCATGTGACTCTGATCACGTGTACCCCTTATGGAGTTAACACCCACAGGCTTCTTGTCCGGGGAGTGCGGACGAAATATGTGGTGGAAGATACAAAGAATGACGAAACGATACCGCAGAAGCTTGCTGTTGTGGATCCGAAGAGGGTTCTGGCCGGCGGCGCTGCAGTGCTTGTTGTTCTGATTCTGCTGATTTATCTGATCGTCCGTCATAGGGACAAAAAACGGAAAAAGAAGCAGCTTTCAGAAAGGAAAGAGGAGGCAGAGAGCGATGAAAAATAGAAGAAAGCAAGGGAAAATATTCCGGAGCCTTCTGGCTGTTCTGATGCTGACGGCTATGCTGGTCACGAGTGTTTTGCAGCCGGTTTTCGCCGGGGATTATGAAGCTGGAAAAACAGGTAATCTGACGTTGACGGTTCAGCAGGCGGATGAGGAGGGAAACCAGACTCCGCTGCCGGATGTAGGGCTGACGATCTACAAGGTTGGCAGTGTGAATTTTGATGGCAATGTGCATTTCGTGTTGGATGAGGCACTGGCTGCCGCAGCAATCGATTTTGATTCCATCACGACGGCTGATGGCTGGTATGAAGCGGCAGAGAAGCTGGCGGCTATGATCGTCAGCGGAATCGTGGATGTGTGGGGTATGTCCAAGTCCTCTGATGCAGAGGGGAATATGACTTTCGCTGATCTGGCTGAGGGTATGTACCTGGTGGTGCAGACAGATGGAAACAGCAGTGTTATGGTTTCACCGATGCTGATCTCCGTTCCTTTTGCAGATCAGGAGCAGGGCTGGATGTACGATGTACAGGCTTATCCGAAGTCTGTAAGTAATCCGCAGAAGCATACACAGATCCAGGTTACGAAGAGGATCTATAATGTTGATGAGAACGACAATGTGATTCCTCTGGAAACGAAGGAGGATGTAACTTATAATGTTGGGCTTTACCTTGATCCGGATGGAGAGGCCCGTTACGGAGAAATGCAGAAAATCCATATCCAGAATGCTTCCAGTGGTACAGCTACATGGACGGATGTTCCGGATGGCACCTATTATGTATTTGAGCTGGATGAGGATGGAAATCTTCTTCAGCAGAATACGAAGATCAAGGTGGATGATGAGAATCTTTACTACTACAATGTAACGAAGCCGAATGGTGAGAGTGAAGAGAAGTCCAATCAGGTTGTGATCGGTGGAGATAGTGGTGTTACTGAGGCTGCGGCTTATGTAAATAACTATTATACAAAGATTTCCGATGTATTTAGCCGTAACGGATATATCAACATTAAGAAGAATGTGATGATTGATGGTGTTGCTTCTACTGTGGATGATACGTTCTATGCTGGTTTGTTCTCCACTGAGAGTAACGGTGAGCTGACGCTTGAGAAGGTAGTGACTCTGAAACAGAATGGTAGTGTTCAGGTAACAGTGGATCTTCCAACAGATCAGGAGATCAACAGTGTTACTTATACTGTTCTGGAGACGGATAAGGATGGAAATCCGGTTGATGATGATACCTTTAAGTATACAGTTACCGGTCAGGGTGAGGTTACACTGAATAATGATAACCGATATACTGTAACAAAGGAGATCACCAACAGTCTTTCTTCTGAGCCGACACCGATTCCGACTGCTACACCTGGTGGAAATCATGGTGGAAATGATCGGATCACTCCGATCCCGAATAACGGCACAGCGGGCGGAACTGCTCCGAACGATACCAGCGGTACAGCAAGACGTTCTGTAAAGACCGGCGATGATACACCGATCGGCGTATGGGTTGGAATCCTTGCAGCAGCGATCATTGTTGGCGGTGGTGCAGCTTATGGAGTTAAGAGAAAGAAGAAAAAATAAATAACGGATCATTCTGAAGGATGATCGATGGAAGAACCGGGCGATGTGGATGCCCGGTTCTTTTTTTGGAATATTTACGTATTGGGGATGAAAAAGCAGCGGGTGATATTTTTTCTCGAAAATTGCTCTTGACATTTTGGTATGATAAGTATATTGTATGTGTTGCAGTAAATTTCATAAAAGATAGCCTTTTATTCAGAGTGGTGGAGATACAAAGGATCTGTGAAGCCACGGCAACCCCGGATAACCCAGGAAGGTGCCAACCTGAGCGAGCAATCGAACAATAAGAGGATTGTTTACAGAATTTAAACAGTCCGGATTGTACGGGCTGTTTTTTATGTATATAACCGTTGTTTTATTACAAAAGGAGAAGATCATGGAGAAAATTTTATTTACATCTGAATCTGTAACTGAGGGTCATCCTGACAAGGTCTGCGACTCTATTTCCGATGCGATCCTTGATGCTATGATGGCACAGGATCCGATGAGCCGTGTTGCATGTGAGACTGCTACTACAACAGGTCTTGTACTTGTTATGGGCGAGATCACAACCAAGGCTAATGTTGATATCCAGAAGATCGTTCGCGATACTATCCGTGAGATCGGATATGACAATGCGGATTATGGCTTTGACGCAGATACCTGTGCGGTTATCACATCACTTGACAAGCAGTCCACAGATATCGCTATGGGTGTTGACAAGGCTCTTGAGCAGAAAGAGGACGATATGAATGAGGACGAGCTGGATTCCATCGGTGCCGGTGACCAGGGTCTTCAGTTTGGTTATGCTTCCAATGAGACTGAGGAGTATATGCCATATGCCATCAACATGGCTCACAAGCTTGCTCAGCAGCTGACAAAGGTTCGTAAGGACGGCACTCTGAAATATTTAAGACCGGATGGAAAGACTCAGGTTACTGTTGAGTATGATGAGGCCGGCAAGCCGAAGAGAATCGATGCTGTTGTATGCTCTACACAGCATGATCCGGATGTTACTCAGGAGCAGATCCATGAGGATATTAAGAAGTATGTTTTTGATGCGATCATTCCGGCTGATATGGTTGATGCGGATACGAAGTATTTCATCAATCCGACAGGTCGTTTTGTTATCGGCGGACCTCACGGTGACAGTGGTCTGACAGGTCGTAAGATCATCGTTGATACCTACGGCGGAACAGGACGTCACGGCGGCGGTGCTTTCTCCGGTAAGGATTGCACAAAGGTTGACCGTTCTGCTGCTTATGCTGCACGTTATGTTGCAAAGAACATTGTTGCAGCCGGTCTTGCTGACAAGTGTGAGATCCAGCTTTCCTATGCGATCGGTGTTGCGCATCCGACTTCTGTCAGTGTGAATACCTTCGGAACAGGTAAGCTTTCTGAGACTAAGCTTGTTGAGATCGTTCGTGAGAATTTTGATCTTCGTCCGGCTGGTATCATCAAGATGCTTGACCTTCGCCGTCCGATCTACAAGCAGACTGCTGCTTATGGTCATTTCGGCCGTACAGATGTTGATCTTCCATGGGAGCATCTGGACAAGGTTGAGACTCTGAAGAAGTATCTGTAAGAGAGTCAAAAAAAATATTTATATATCCTTTTGGCAGGAATATTGATTTTAAGAAATGCATATGATATAATGCCATTAGGCAAAAGAGATAGTAATAGTTCCAAAAGAACAAAGAGTGAAGCCCCCGGTAGTGCCAATACCGGGGGCTTCTTCTAATTTTTTATAGTGGACAAGAAACCACTAGGTTAGCGTTGTCCTACTTGTTGCCGTCTAGCCATTTGCAAACGTAATAGGCAGTTATGTTTGCCATGCAGGAAACAAGAAAAGAGATAATAATTTCCAAAAGAACTCACCTCCTCCCGTTGCCGGGTATCGGGTGGACAACAAAAATATGATAGCATAGTTTAGAACAAAATGGAATAATACTGATGCTGGAAGATGGGGTTTTTTATAGAAAATTTAGAGATAGGGAATATAGTTTATGTTATAATACGTGTATGTGAATGTGTGAATTTATAAAGGACGGAGATACAGATGAAGTTAAAAACACGTATTATTGTGGGCTTCGTTGCGATCATCCTGCTGCCGCTGCTTCTTTTTTCCGCAAGTCTGTACGGGTTCAGCCAGACGCAGGCGAAGCATGTGCAGGAGAGCAGCAGCCAGGCTTCGGATTCCAGCCAGATGGTCTATGATATTTCGCTGCCGCAGTCTTCCAGCAGCCAGGTGAAGCTGATGGCTAAGGATATGATCCTGACCGCAACGATCATCCTTGTTTTTACCGCATTGTCCGTAGGGCTGTGGATCTATCGGAGCATTGCGGTTCCGCTGGTGAAGCTTAAGAAGGCTACCAAGAACATCAAGGAGGGGAATCTGGATTTTGTGCTGGAGGTTGAGGGGAATGATGAATTTTCCCAGCTTTGCCAGGATTTTGAGGAGATGCGTAAGCGTCTGAAGGAGTCCACGGAAGAGAAGATCCTGATGGATAAGGAGAATAAGGAGCTGATCAGCAATATTTCCCATGATCTGAAGACGCCGATCACTGCGGTGAAGGGTTATGTGGAGGGAATCATGGATGGTGTGGCGGATACGCCGGAGAAGATGGACCGGTATGTGCGTACCATTTATAATAAGACCAATGAGATGGATCATCTGATCAATGAGCTGACCTTTTATTCCAAGATCGATACCAACCGTATTCCGTATACGTTCAGCAAGCTGAATGTGGAGGATTATTTTTCGGATTGTGCGGAGGAGCTTGGGCTTGAGATGGAGACCAGGGGGATCGAGCTTGTGTATGCCAATTATGTGGAGAAGGGTGTGCAGGTTATTGCGGATGGTGAGCAGATCCGCCGTGTGATCCATAATATCGTGAGTAATGCCATTAAGTATATGGAGAAGCCAAGGGGGATCATCCAGCTTCGGGTGAAGGATGTGGGTGATTTTATCCAGGTGGAGATCGAGGATAACGGCAAGGGTATTGCCGCCAAGGATCTGCCGTATATTTTTGACCGTTTTTACCGTACCGATGTTTCCAGAAATTCTTCCAAGGGAGGAAGCGGTATTGGACTTTCCATCGTAAAGAAGATCATGGAGGATCATGGTGGAAAGGTCTGGGCCACAAGCCGGCTGGGGATCGGAACGATCATGTATTTTGTTCTCAGAAAATATCAGGAGGTACCGATGAATGAGTAGGATTTTGATCATAGAGGATGAGGAAGCGATCGCGGATCTGGAGAAGGATTATCTGGAGCTTTCGGGTTTTGAGGTGGAGATCGAGAACCGTGGTGATACGGGGCTTGTACGTGCCATGAAGGAGGAGTTTGATCTGATCATCCTGGATCTGATGCTTCCGGAGGTGGATGGTTTTGATATCTGCCGGCAGGTCCGTGAGGAGAAGAATACGCCGATCATTATGGTTTCGGCCAAGAAGGATGATATCGATAAGATCCGGGGACTGGGTCTTGGTGCGGATGATTATATGACCAAGCCGTTCAGCCCAAGTGAGCTGGTTGCACGTGTGAAGGCGCATATGGAGCGTTATAACCGGCTGGTTGGTTCCAATGTGCATAAGAATGATGTGATCGAGATCCGTGGTATTAAGATCGATAAGACGGCCAGGCGTGTGTGGGTCAATGGTGAGGAGACGACGTTTACTACCAAGGAGTTTGATCTTTTGACTTTTCTGGCTGAGAATCCGAACAGGGTTTTTACAAAGGAAGAGCTTTTCCGGGAAATCTGGGATATGGAGTCTGTGGGTGATATCGCTACAGTTACGGTGCATATCAAGAAGATCCGTGAAAAGATCGAGTTTAATACGGCCAAGCCGCAGTATATTGAGACGATCTGGGGTGTGGGGTATCGGTTTAAGGTGTGAGCCTGTGGGGAAGGCTTCGGATGGAGCTACTGCAGGTGTATGAGTGCAGATCGGAATGATGGTGTATGATCTGTCGGGTGCTTTTGAGAGGAGTGGAGATATGCCGCTGTTGAGGGAAAGAATTTATACGATAGAGGATATTTATGCTTTGCCGGAGGGTGAAAGAGCGGAACTGATCGATGGACATATTTATTATATGGCGCCGCCGAATACGATGCATCAGAGGATTTCAAGTATCTTGTCCAGAAAGATAGGTAACTATATAGATTCTAACAAGGGGAAATGTGAGGTGTTTGCCGCACCGTTTGCGGTGTATCTGGATGAGAAGACGAATACTTATGTGGAACCGGATGTTTCTGTTATCTGTGATCCGGATAAGCTGGATGACAGGGGATGTAAGGGGGCTCCGGACTGGATCATCGAGATCGTTTCTCCGGCGAGCAGGCGTATGGATTATTATACCAAGCTGTTTAAATACAGGACTGCCGGTGTGAGAGAGTACTGGATCGTGGATCCTGTGAAGAAGCTGGTAATGGTGTATGATTTTGAAAATGAGGATACGGAGCAGTATACATTTCAGGATTCGATCAAAGTGGGGATCTATGAGGATCTGAGGATCGATTTTGCTGAGATGTGATAAAAATGGAGGGGAATATCGTCTGGTGATAGCCCCTCCTTGTTTTTAGGATGAAAAGGACGAACTATGGAAGACAGATTATACAAGAAACTGGAAGCGTACGGTAAGAGTGATTTTTATCCGTTTCATATGCCGGGGCATAAGAGGAATCCGCTGGCTGTGGAGGGGGATTTTCCGGTGGAGATGGATATTACGGAGATTGACGGGTTTGATAACCTGCATCATGCTGAGGATATTTTGAAAAGGGCGCAGGAGGATGTTGCACGGCTTTATGGTGTGCCGGAGAGTTTTTACAGTATTAATGGAAGCTCCGGGGCGATCCTGGCGGCGGTGTCTGCGGCTGTGGATAAGGGGGGACAGATCCTGGTGGCAAGGAACTGCCATAAGGCGGTTTACCATGCGATTTATCTGCGGGAGCTGAGTGTCACGTATATTTATCCACATGAGGATCCGAAATTGGGGATAAACGGAGGGATTTCACCTGGCCGTGTGGAAATGTATCTGGCGGAAAATCCGGAGATCCAGGCGGTGCTGATCACTTCGCCGACTTATGACGGGATCGTGTCGGATGTGGCGAGGATCGCGGAGATCGCGCATCACTATGGTGTGCCGCTGATCGTGGATGAGGCTCACGGGGCGCATTTTCGGTTTTCGGATTATTTTCCGGTGTCTGCGGCGCAGCTTGGTGCGGATGTGGTGATCAACAGTGTGCATAAGACGCTGCCCTGTCTGACCCAGACGGGGGTGATCCACCTGTGCAGTGATCGTGTGAGCCGGGAAAAACTGAAGCGTTTTCTGGGAATCTATCAGAGCAGCAGTCCTTCTTATATTCTTATGAGCAGCATTGATGCGTGCATGGATAAGCTGGAGCGTGAGGGGGATGAGATGTTCCGTGTGTTTACGGAGAATCTGGAAAAAGCACGCAGGCGTCTTTCTGAATGTAAGTATATCCGACTGGTGACGCCGCAGGCCTGTGAGTGCCAGAGGGTTTTTGATTTTGACAGATCCAAGATATTGATTTCTACTGTGAACAGTTCGCTGAACGGCCGGGAGCTGCATCAGATCCTCCGGAGGGAGTTTCATCTGGAAATGGAGATGGAGGCGGAGAATTATGTGCTGGCGCTGGCGGCTGTGGGTGATACGGCGGAGGGTTTTGAGCGGCTTTGTGATGCTATTGAAGAGATCGACCGCCGTGAATCGTTAAAATACAGAGAAGAGGCTGTGGAGAAGGAGCCTTTGAAAAACGGAAAAATGAAGCAGATCATGCGGATCTCCCAGGCTATGGATGCGGAGAGTGAGCGGTGTCCGCTGGATGAGTGTATCGGACGGACGTCCGGGGAGTTTGCGTATCTTTATCCGCCGGGGATCCCGCTGATCGTTCCGGGGGAACAGATTTCTGGACATTTCGTAAAAAATGTGAGAAGATACCTGGAACAGGGCTTTGAGGTCCAGGGCCTGAGCGACCAGACCAGTGAGACGGTGTGTGTTGTGAGAAATGAGATGTGAGGTGCGTGGCAGCAGACGGATCTGTGTATTACGGATCAGAGCGTGTATAGTAACGCATATGCAGCAGAGGAGACATATGGGAAAGATTTTTTACATTATGGGAAAAAGCTCTTCCGGCAAGGACAGTATTTACAGACAACTGGAGAAGGATCAGGAGCTGGGGCTTAAGCGGCTTGTGATCTATACTACCCGTCCGATCCGGGATGGAGAGGAGAACGGAAGAGAATATTTTTTTGCAGATGAGAATAAACTGAAGGAGTTCCGAAGAAACGGGAAGCTGATCGAGGCGCGTACTTATCAGACGGTTTACGGGCCGTGGACATATTTTACTGCGGATGATGGGCAGGTGTCTGTGGGAAATGACAGCTATCTGGGGATCGGTACACTGGAGTCTTTTGTGAGGCTCCGGGAGTATTACGGCAATGAAGTGATGTGGCCTATTTATATAGAGGTGGAAGACGGAGAGCGTCTGGAGCGTGCGCTTGCCAGGGAGAAGACCCAGGAGGTGCCGAAGTATGAGGAGATGTGCAGGCGTTTTCTTGCAGACCAGAATGATTTTTCCGAGGAAAATATTCTTAAAGCAGGTATATGGAAGCGTTTTGAGAATCATAATCTGGATGAATGTGTGAAGGAGATCGTAAATTATATAAAATCTGTACAATAAGGAAAAATAGTTTTTTTTATACAGAAGATTATGTTATAATTAGTTGAAAGATGTCCGCCGGGTATAACGGAGGGCACAAAAGGCAGAAAGAGGTGATTCTTATGGCAGGATTTCATGACATCATCGGCCATGACGATATAATCAGGCATTTGAAGAATGCGATAGAGACAGGGAAGGTATCCCACTCTTATATTTTTACAGGGGAACCGGGATCCGGCAAGAAGCTTCTTGCAGGGACTTTTGCGGCAGCGCTGCAGTGTGAATCGGGAGAGTCTGAACCGTGTATGACTTGTGATTCCTGTAAGAAGGTGATCGGCAAGAATCATCCGGATATCATTACAGTAACTCACGAGAAGCCTGGAAGCATCAGCATTGACGAGGTGCGTGACCAGGTTGTGCGTGATGTGGATATCAAGCCGTACTGCAGTCCGTATAAGATCTATATCATTCCGGATGCGGAGATGATGACGGTGCAGGCGCAGAATGCCATTTTGAAAACTATCGAGGAACCGCCGGAATATGCGGTGATCATGCTGCTGACAAGCAATATCGACAGTCTTCTTCCTACGATCCGTTCCAGATGTGTGCGTCTGGATCTGAAGGTGGTGGATGACAGTCTTGTGAAGGAATATCTGATGGAGCATCTTCAGGTGCCGGATTATCAGGCTGAGATCGATGCGTCTTATGCGCAGGGCAGTATCGGCAAGGCGAAGGAGGCTGCGACTTCTCAGGAGTTTGCGGATATGACTGCCAATGCCCTGAAGATTTTGAAATATGCCAATTCCATGGAGGTTTATGAGCTGACAGAGGCGATCAAGACTTTGACTGCTGATAAGAATAATATCAATGATTATCTGGATATTTTCCAGTTCTGGTTCCGCGATGTTCTGATGTTTAAGGCAACAAGGGAAATTGACAACCTGGTTTTTAAACAGGAGATTAATTTTATCAGAGAGCAGGCCAGCGAGCGTTCTTATGAGAATATCGAAAAAATCCTTGAGGCACTGGAGAAGACGAAGGTGCGTCTCCGTGCCAATGTTAATCTCGAACTTGCCCTGGAGCTCCTGTTCCTGACAATTAGGGAGAAATAGAATGGAAAAGGTAGTTGGAGTCAGATTTCGTAACGTTGGTAAGATTTATTATTTTAATCCTAAGAATTATAATGTGAAGGTCGGCGATCATGTGATCGTGGAGACTGCCCGTGGTGTGGAGTATGGCCGTGTTGTCCTGGAGCCGCGCAGCGTGAAGGAGGACGAGGTGGTCCATCCGCTGAAGGAGGTTCTCCGTGTTGCAACGAAGGAGGACGAGGATCATGAGGCTGAGAACCGCCAGAAGGAGAAAGAGGCTTTTAAGATCTGTAAGAAGAAGATCCGTGAGCATGAGCTTGATATGAAGCTGATCGATGCGGAGTATACTTTTGATAATAACAAGGTGCTGTTTTATTTTACAGCGGATGGCCGTATTGATTTCCGGCAGCTGGTTAAGGATCTGGCGTCTGTGTTTAAGACCAGGATCGAGCTTCGTCAGATCGGTGTCCGTGATGAGACGAAGATCCTTGGCGGTATTGGTATCTGTGGAAGGACGCTTTGCTGTCATACGTATCTTTCGGAGTTTGCGCCGGTTTCCATCAAGATGGCGAAGGAGCAGAATCTTTCTCTGAACCAGACGAAGATTTCTGGTGTCTGTGGTCGTCTGATGTGCTGTCTGAAGAATGAGCAGGAGACTTATGAGGAGCTGAACCGGAATCTTCCGGGTATCGGTGATATGGTAACGACGCCGCAGGGTGTTTCGGGTACGGTCCAGAGTGTGAATGTTCTCCGGCAGATGGTTAAGATCGTGGTTGAGGTGAATGACGAGAAGGAGATCCAGGAGTTTCCGGTCCGTGATCTGAGGTTCCGCCCTAAGAGAAAAAAGGGTAAGGGTGGTTCTGCTGACCACGAGGAGAAAGAGGTTAAAAAGGGAGATTCGAAGCCGAATGAGAAGTGATCTGGTTTATTGCGGTGAGCGTGTGGATGATCTTCAGAATGGGTTGTTTGTGATCCAGGATCCGAAGAAGTTTTGCTTTGGGATGGATGCGGTTCTGTTGTCTGGCTTTGCCCGGGTGAAGAGGGGTGAGGTTGCGCTGGATATGGGGACCGGTACGGGGATCATTCCGATTTTGCTTTCTGATCGTACGGATGGGGAGCATTTCACGGGGCTGGAGATCCAGCATGAGTGTGCGGAGATGGCTGACCGTAGTGTGAGGTATAATGGTCTTGAGGACAGGGTTCGGATCGTTGAGGGTGATATCAGGGAGGCTGCCGGGATTTTTGGGGCGGCTTCTTTTGATGTGGTGACGTGTAATCCGCCGTATATGATCGGGCAGCATGGGTTGACGAATCCGCATCTTCCGAAGGCGATCGCGAGGCATGAGATTTTGTGTTCGTTTGATGATGTGGCTTGTCAGGCTGCCCGGGTCCTGAAGGATCGGGGGCGTTTTTTTCTGGTGCACAGGCCGTTTCGGCTGGTGGAGCTGATGGCGACTTTGACGAAGTATAAGCTGGAGCCTAAGAGGATGCAGCTGGTGTATCCTTTTATTGATAAGGAGCCGAATATGGTGTTGATCGAGGCTTGTAAGGGCGGGAATTCCAGGATCCGGGTTGAGCGGCCGCTGGTGGTTTATGAGCGGCCTGGGGTTTATACGGAGGATGTTTTGGAGTTGTATCGGATGGTGTGAATGTTGTGATGTTGTGGCTTAGGGTGGCTGCATGGTTGGTTGTTTGGGTGGTTGTGAGAGATTGGGTGGCTGCTCGGGAGGTTTTGGGCCATCGGCGCTGCGCTGGATGGCTGGGAGGTAGTGGTGGCTGTGGTACTTCGGTTGGTGAAGGGACGGCGAGGGGAGGCAGGCTGAGATTCAAAGCGAGAGATTGCAACGCGTAGCGCACTGAGTATCGAGGAATACGGGCACTTTGCCAGAAGTGAATCACAGAGAAAGTGAAGAAATGAAATAATATCGGCATAGCGTAGCACATTGAATATCGAAGCATACAGGCACTTTGCCGGAAGTGAACCATAAAGAAAGTGAAGAAATAAAACAACATCGGCATAGCGTAGTGCGCTGAGTACCGAAGAATACAGACACCTTGCCAGAAGAGAACCACAGAGAAAGTGAAGAAATAAAACAACATCGGCACAGCGTAGCGCGCTGAGTATCGAAGAATACAGACACCTTGCCGGAAGTGAACCACAGAGAAAGTGAAGAAATAAAACAACATCGGCACAGCGTAGTGCGCTGAATACCGAAGAATACAGACACCTTGCCAGAAGTGAACCACAGAGAAAGTGAAGAAATAAAACAACATCGGCACAGCGTAGCGCGCTGAATACCGAAGCATACAGACACAAGTCAACAAATAAGAACAACGAATCCCTTGCACTACTTAAAAAAAGCCCAAGGGGTGTGCAGAGGGGGCGCGGCTTTGCGGCCCCTTTGCGGTTTTCAAAGTTTCCAAACTTAAACAAACCCCCGCGGTCAAGCGGAATAACCCCCGTGGTCAAGCGAAACAACTCCCCCACGGCCAAGTGGAAACAACTCCCCGCGGTCAAGCGAGAAAAGAGGCAAATATGAAACAAAACGGAAAACTATACTTATGCGCCACCCCCATAGGAAACCTCGAAGACATCACCCTTCGAGTACTAAGAACCCTTCGGGAAGTGGACTTAATCGCTGCGGAGGATACCCGCAACAGCATAAAACTTCTGAATCATTTTGATATAAAAACCCCCATGACCAGCTACCACGAATACAATAAGATCGATAAGGGCCATGTCCTCGTGGAAAAGCTGCTGGCGGGTACAAACATTGCGTTAATCACAGATGCAGGTACTCCGGGTATCTCAGACCCCGGGGAGGAGCTTGCCGCCATGTGTTATGAAGCCGGAATTGAAGTGACTTCACTTCCGGGTCCTGCTGCCTGTATCACTGCTCTGACTTTGTCAGGCCTGCATACCAGGCGTTTTGCTTTCGAGGCTTTTCTTCCGGCGGATAAGAAAGAACGAAAAACGATCCTGGAGGAGCTTTCCTGTGAAACCAGGACTATTATCCTGTATGAGGCACCTCACAGGCTTGTACGGACTCTTGGTGAGCTCAGAGAGGCGCTTGGCAACCGCCGGATGACTCTTTGCAGAGAGCTGACCAAGAAGCATGAGACGGCATTCCGGACTACGATCGATGATCTGATGGATTTTTATAAAGATGAGAATCCGCTGGGTGAGTGTGTTCTTGTGATCGAGGGCAGGAGCCGCAGTGAGATGGAGGCGGAGAAGCGTGCTTCCTGGGAGGAGATTTCCATTGCGGAGCATGTGGCGATGTATGAGCAGCAGGGGAATTCCAGGAAGGATGCCATGAAGCTTGCTGCCAGGGATCGTGGTGTTTCCAAGCGGGATATTTATAAGGCGCTTCTGGATGGAGAAGGTTCTGCTGAATGATCAGGTGTAATTGTGGTACGGATCGTAGGTAACGTGATCGTGGATGATTGAATAAGCTGCATACTGTGACCAAGGATTTTTGGGAACGTATGTGGCTTTTTTTTGTGGTAATAAAAAGTACTGTGCGGATTTTGTCGAAATGATTTGCTTGCAGCATAGACCATATTGTGGTAAGCTGATCTTATCAAAAATAAAAAGCAGTTCCGGGATTCTATGGAAATGCTGTAAAAGCATATTTTTCTAAAAATAATCTTATTTTTCTATTACATTTCATATATCAGGCAGATTGCCTGTCATCTCAGAAAATTCATGCTTTTTTCCATTTTTCAGCAGGAGTTTTCAGATGAGGCTCCTTGAAATCAAAATAGAGGAGTCGTGTATGATCGTAAACAAAAACAGAACAAACAGCTCTAATCTGCGGCAGTGGCATCCTGCATTTTTTGCTGATATCCAGATAGAACTGGAGTCAGAAAGGGAGAATCTGATTTTTGAGAATGAGCATCAGCTTGGGACGAAACCAATGGAGATCGATGCGCTTGTGATCAAAAAGAAGACCGATATCCCCATTAATAAAAACATCGGAAGGATATTCCGGAAATATAATATCATTGAGTATAAGAGTCCGACGGATTATATAAGCATCAATGATTTTTATAAGGTGTGTGGATATGCATTTTTTTATAAAGCAGATACGGTAACTGAGGATGAAATCCCAATTGAGCAGATTACGATCTCTTTGGTAAGCAGGGCATATCCCCGGAAGATGCTCCGGCATTTGAGGGAGTTTTGGAAATGCCGGATAAAAAAGATAGAAGAAGGAATTTATTACGTAACAGGGTCTAAGATCCCAATTCAGGTTATTGTAACGGAACAGTTGTCGAAGAAGAAAAATCTGTGGCTGAGAAGTCTGACTGATAGAATAAAAGATAAGGAAGATATGAAACGACTTCTCAATGAATACAGAGAAAAGCAGAAAAATCCTTTGTACGAATCAGTCATGCAGATGATCGTAAGGGCTAATGAAGAAAAATTCAGGGAGGCGGATTGTATGTGTGAAGCATTAAATCGGATCATACAGGATCAGATCGAGGAAAAGATAAGAAAAAGTTTACAGGCTGGCTATGATGAAGGTTATGGAATTGGAATGCAGGATGGAATAAAGGATGGGATGCAGCAGGGAATGCAGCAGGGAATGCAGCAGGGAGAACATAGTATTAACAGTTTGATCCTCTGCCTTGCTGAGCTGGGCAGGACGTCTGATATTATAAAATCTGCATCAGATCCGGAATACCAGAAGAAATTGTTAAAGGAATTTGGGCTTTTACTGGAGTAGCTGAATATTCCATATATTTTAAGCGCATATTGTGCTATGTAATTTGAAATTGCATTTAATAAGATACTTTTTTGCCTGTATTTCCTATGATTTTGCGTGGAAATACAGGCTTTTTTGTGCTATAATAAACTCTGTATTCGTATGTAAAAAATATTTATTTTACAGGTATAAATGACACTTCCGGAGCGGGTTTGAGAATTGCTTTCTGCAAAATGAAAATACAGTATTTCCTGAAATTAAAAGATCAGTTTATCTTGTTCAGGATTTGATGTAATGATTTCTGAAGCTGCTATGGTTCTGCAGAAATGAATTTTCAAACACGTCCGGACGACAAGAACAGGAGGAATGACATGGGCGCAGAGAATACAGAATACGGCGCGGATCAGATCCAGATCCTGGAAGGACTGGAAGCCGTACGTAAGAGGCCTGGAATGTATATCGGAAGTACCTCCAGCCGTGGACTTCATCATCTCGTATATGAGATCGTGGATAACGCAGTCGATGAAGCACTGGCTGGTTTTTGTACGGAGATCCATGTAGATATCAATCCGGATAATTCCATTACAGTTACAGATAATGGTCGTGGTATTCCGGTTGGTATCAATCATAAGGCTGGTATTCCGGCAGTTGAGGTTGTATTTACCATTCTTCACGCAGGCGGTAAGTTCGGCGGTGGAGGATATAAGGTTTCCGGTGGTCTTCACGGTGTTGGTGCATCTGTTGTAAATGCACTTTCCGAATGGCTGGAGGTTACCATCTACCGAGAGGGTAAGGAATACAAACAGAGATATGAGCGTGGCAAGACTATGTACCCGCTGAAGGTGGTAGGTGACTGTGATCCGGGGCTTTCCGGTACGAAGGTTTATTTCCTTCCGGACAAGGAGATCTTTGAGGAGACTGTTTATGATTATGATATCCTGAAACAGAGACTTCGTGAGATGGCTTTCCTGACTAAGGGTCTTCGTATCGTTCTGGAGGATAAGAGAGAGGGTCAGGAGCGCGAGAAGGTATTCCACTATGAGGGGGGTATCCGTGAGTTTGTAAGCTACCTGAACAGAAGCAAGGAGGCTCTTTACCCGGAGATCATTTACTGTGAGGGTGAGAAGGACGGCGTGTCTGTAGAGGTTGCGCTGCAGCATAATGACTCCTATACAGAGAACACCTATGGCTTTGTAAACAATATCAATACACCGGAGGGCGGTACACACATTACCGGTTTCCGTAATGCGATCACCAATACATTTAATGATTATGCACGTAAGAACAAGCTTCTCAAGGACAGTGAGCCGAACTTAAGCGGTGATGATATCCGTGAGGGCCTGACTGCGATCGTCAGTGTTAAGATCGAGAATCCGCAGTTTGAGGGTCAGACCAAGCAGAAGCTTGGAAACAGTGAGGCAAGAGGTGCGGTAGACAGTGTTGTAAGTAAACAGCTGGAGATTTTCCTGGAGCAGAATCCTGCAGTTGCCAAGGCTACCGTTGAGAAATCTGTTCTTGCACAGAGAGCCAGAGAGGCAGCCAGAAAGGCCCGTGACCTTACAAGAAGAAAATCCGCACTGGACAGTATGTCACTTCCTGGAAAGCTTGCAGACTGTTCTGACAAGAATCCGGAGAACTGTGAGATCTATATCGTAGAGGGAGATTCCGCGGGCGGTTCTGCCAAGACAGCGAGAAACCGTGCCACACAGGCGATCCTTCCACTGCGTGGTAAGATCCTGAATGTTGAGAAGGCACGTCTGGATAAGATTTACGGAAACAAAGAGATCAAGGCAATGATCACTGCCTTCGGAACCGGAATCCATGAGGATTTTGATATTTCCAAGCTTCGTTATCACAAGATCATCATTATGACCGATGCCGATGTTGACGGTGCACATATCGCAACACTGCTTCTGACCTTCCTGTATCGTTTCATGCCGGAGCTGATCAAGCAGGGATATGTATACCTGGCGCAGCCTCCTCTCTATAAAGTGGAGAAGAACAAAAAGGTATGGTATGCATATGACGATGATGAGCTGAACAATATCCTTACCGAGATCGGACGTGACGGAAACAATAAGATCCAGCGTTATAAAGGTCTGGGTGAGATGGATGCCGAGCAGCTCTGGGAGACTACTATGGACCCTGAGAAGAGAATCCTTCTCCGTGTGACCATGGACGAAGCTGCCACATCTGAGATCGATCTGACATTTACCACTCTTATGGGAGACAAGGTAGAGCCAAGACGTGAATTTATCGAAGAAAATGCAAGATTCGTTAAGAATCTTGATATCTAGGAGAATAAAGAAGAATGGAAGATAATATTTTTGACAAAGTCCACGAAGTGGATCTGGAAAAAACGATGAAGGAATCTTACATCGACTATGCCATGAGTGTTATCGCCTCACGAGCTTTGCCTGATGTAAGAGACGGTCTGAAGCCGGTACAGCGTCGAGTTCTGTACTCTATGATCGAGCTGAATAATGGTCCTGACAAGCCACACAGAAAATGTGCGCGTATTGTCGGTGATACCATGGGTAAATATCATCCGCACGGTGACAGCTCCATCTATGGTGCGCTGGTCAATATGGCTCAGGAATGGTCCACAAGATATCCGCTGGTTGACGGGCATGGAAACTTTGGTTCCGTGGATGGTGACGGTGCGGCTGCCATGCGATATACAGAGGCACGTCTCAGCAAGATATCCATGGAGATGCTTGCTGACATCAACAAGGATACGGTTGATTTTCAGCCGAACTTTGATGAAACAGAGCGTGAGCCGGTTGTACTTCCGGCACGTTTTCCGAACCTTTTAGTAAACGGTACTACAGGTATTGCGGTAGGTATGGCAACCAATATTCCGCCGCATAACCTTCGTGAAACTATCAATGCAGTTGTTAAGATCATTGATAACATTGTAGAAGAAGACAGAGAAACAGCTATGGAGGAGCTTCTTGAGATCGTAAAGGGACCGGATTTCCCTACAGGAGCGACCATCCTCGGAACGAGAGGGATCGAGGAAGCTTACCGTACCGGACGTGGCAAGATCCGTGTCCGTGCGGTGACGAATATCGAGACTTTGCCAAACGGTAAATCCCGTATCGTGGTTACCGAGCTCCCGTACCTTGTAAACAAGGCACGTCTGATCGAGAAGATCGCAGAGCTTGTCCGTGACAAAAAGATCGACGGGATCACAGACCTGAACGACCATTCCAGCCGTGAGGGTATGCGAATCTGTATTGATCTTCGTAAGGATGCCAATGCCAACGTGATCCTGAATCTGCTTTACAAGCATACACAGCTGCAGGATACTTTTGGTGTGATCATGCTTTCTCTTGTTCCAAATCATGGAAGTATGGAACCGAAGGTTCTGAACCTGAAAGAGATGCTGGAGTACTATCTGGAGCATCAGGAGAATGTAGTTCGCAGAAGAACACAGTATGATCTTAATAAGGCACAGGAGAGAGCCCATATTTTGGAGGGTCTTCTGAAGGCACTTGATAATATTGACGAAGTGATCCGCATCATCCGTGGTTCCCGCAACGTACAGATCGCCAAGCAGGAGCTGATCGACCGTTTTGAGTTGACAGATGTGCAGGCACAGGCGATCGTGGATATGCGTCTCCGTGCACTGACAGGTCTGGAAAGAGAGAAGCTGGAGGCTGAGTATGCAGAGCTTATGGAGAAGATCCGCAAGTTCCAGGCAATCCTTGCTGACCGCAAGCTCCTTCTCCGGGTGATCCGAGAGGAGATCCTTGCCATTGCAGAGAAATACGGCGATGACAGAAAGACTTCCATCGGATACGATGTATATGATATCTCTACAGAGGATCTGATCCCGAGAGAAAATACAGTGATCGCAATGACAAAGCTTGGTTATATCAAGCGTATGACCGTTGACAACTTCCGCAGCCAGAACCGTGGCGGCAGAGGAATCAAGGGTATGCAGACGATTGAGGATGACTATATCGAAGAGCTTCTGATGACGACAACGCACCATTATCTCATGTTCTTTACTAATACAGGACGTGTATACAGACTGAAGGTATATGAGATCCCGGAGGCTGGTCGTACAGCCAGAGGAACTGCGATCATCAATCTTCTGCAGCTTGCACCGGGAGAAAAGATCACAGCTGTGATCCCGCTTCGTAAATATGAAGAGGGGCATTATCTGATGATGGCCACCAAGAAAGGCCTTGTGAAGAAAACTCCGATCAAGGATTACGAGAATGTCCGTAAGACAGGTCTTACAGCAATCGTTCTTCGTGATGATGACGAGCTGATCGAGGTTAAGGCTACTGATAATAATAAAGATATTATTCTTGTGACCAGGGACGGACAGTGTATCCGCTTTAAGGAAACGGATGTCCGCAGCACAGGCCGTGCGTCCATGGGAGTAAGAGGTATGAATCTTACTGACGGTGATGAAGTTGTTGCCATGCAGCTGAACACTCAGGGAGATTATCTGCTTGTAGTTTCCGAGAACGGAATGGGCAAACGTACAGCTATGAGTGAGTTCGTTGTCCAGAACCGTGGCGGTAAGGGTGTGAAGTGCTACAAGATCACCGAGAAGACCGGAAATGTTGTTGGCGCCAAGGCTGTCAACGAAGAGAACGAGATCATGATGATCACTACAGAGGGTATCATTATCCGTCTGCAGTGTGCGGATATCTCTGTTCTTGGAAGGATCACCTCCGGTGTGAAGATGATCAATCTTACAGAGGGTGTAACCGTTGCAAGTATCGCCAAGGTAAGAGATAAAGATCCGGAAGCAGATACAACTACCGAAAAAGCTGACGGAGAAACCGGCGATAACGAAGAAGGCTCTGCAGAGGAAGCTGTCACAGGCAGTGAAGAGGAATAAGGTCGAGGATAAGTCATGACGACGACAAAGAAAAAACGCAGAAAAAAATCAGTAAAGAAGCTGAAATACTCTAATAAAAAACTGAATTTTGTCCACATTGCGACACTGGCGGGGATCATTTTGATCCTGCTGGTGATCGTTCTGGCGGCCAGGGGCTGCGGAAAGATCAGCCACAGAACTCCGGAGGGGGTTGTGGAAGGCTACATCAAAGCGGCAGCAGTAGGCAAGAATAAAAAGATGCAGAGCTGTTACAGTGCGGATAAGTTATCGGATGAGGCGAAAACAGAGATTTCCTCCACGATAAAATATTTTCAGGCTCATGGAGTAAAGGATGTAAATATCGACAGCTGTGGCTCCATTTCTGAAAACAAAAATTATTCTTATGTTTATATCCGCTATAATCTTGTTCTGGAGAACGAGCAGGAATATCCATGTATCAGTACCTATCTTGTAAAGGTCCAGGACAAAAAGTATTATCTGTATGCGCCTTCTGAGATTTCAGATAAGATCAGCCAGCAGGCTGCTAAGGATTATCAGAAATTTATGACTACGAAAACCTATACAGATTATACAAAGGCTTATGAAGTTTTTCTGAAAAAGAATCCGGGATACGAGGATAAGATCGCAGGGAAACTGAACGGATAAAGCAGAGGCGGGAGGATGTAAGAATGAAGCGGATTTTGCTGATGGTGCTCAGAAATATAGTCTTTGTTCCTTACTGGTGGATCAAGCTTTGCTGGTATGCAGCGCATACAGATGATTATCCGGAAGAGAAGAAATACGCATTCCTGAGACTGGTAGATGAGCATGCCATCGAAGGCGGAAATATCCATATTGATGTGCATGGAGCTGAAAATATCCCAAAAGAAAAGGGATTTATGTTTTTTCCGAATCACCAGGGACTGTTTGATGTGCTGGCGATCATCCGGGCATGCCCGGTTCCTTTTTCGGTAGTTGCCAAGAAGGAAGTTGGAGAGATTCCTTTTCTGAAGCAGGTTTTTGCCTGTATGAAGGCCTTTATCATTGACAGGGAAGACCTGAAGCAGTCCATGCAGGTCATTGTCAATGTAATACGGGAAGTGAAGGCTGGTCGTAATTATCTGATCTTTCCGGAGGGAACCAGAAGTAAAAACGGAAATCATCCGGGACCGTTCAAGGGCGGCAGCTTCAAGACTGCCACCAAGACGAAATGCCCGATCGTTCCGGTTGCACTGATCGATTCCTTTAAGGCTTTTGATACCGGTTCTACAGAGAGGATCACCGTACAGGTGCATATCCTTCCTCCGATGTATTATGAGGAATACAAAGATATGCATACCACAGAGCTCGCAGAAGAAGTGAAGAGACG
>OGPU01000802.1_pt1 | contig 32412 bp, 26 predicted proteins | sample 1552991 | NCBI WGS metagenome assembly OGPU01 (sample SAMEA2580296, study PRJEB22360) | human gut metagenome | biome: human gut; feature: human-associated habitat; material: faeces | place: Denmark | collected 2008/2010 | reverse complement strand
ACCGCCACGGACGAGGCCGAGGGCTGCGGCAACTGCAGCAACTGCCTCACGCAGTTCGAGGTCGAGGACGTCACCGATATGGCCCGCGCCGCTGTGCGCTATGTGGCCACGCGACCCATGCGCTTTGGCAAGTCGCTCATCGCCGACGTGCTCCACGGCGGCAACACCGAGCGCATTCGCCAGATGCATCTGGACGAGGACCGCGGCTATGGTGAGCTGTCGAGCGAATCGGTCGGGCGCATCAAGGACATCATCGGCCAGCTGTGCGGCCGCGGTTATCTGGCTACCTCGCAGGGGCAGTACCCGGTCGTGGGGCTGGGCCCGCGTGCCGGCGAGGTCGAGAACGAGGCGTTTGCCTTTACCGTTAAGCGTCGTGCGTCCAAGCGCAAGGCCTCGGCCCGTGCCCGCCGCGCGGTGGATCTGCTGCGTGAGGAGGCCGAGCTAGATCAGCGCCCGCGCGTGGGTGACGATGCCGAGCTGTTCGAGCGCCTGCGTGCCCTGCGCAAGGAGATTTCGACCGAGCTGGAGATGGCGCCGTACATGGTCTTCTCTGACAAGGCCCTGCGCGGCCTGTGCCGCCTACGACCTCAGACACGCGACGAGCTTATCCAGGTCAACGGTATTGGCGAGAAAAAGGCCGATGCCTTTGGCGAGCAGTTTATGGCGGCGATTGAAGAGTTTGAGTCCGAGCATGCACGGGATGGAGCATAACGATGGCATCCGACGATAAAACCGAGCGCACTGAGGTGTCCGCCGTGCCGCTGTACCAGCAGGTTATGGACGACCTAAAGGGCGAGATCGCGCGCGGCGTGTACGCATCCGGCTCGCGCATTCCTTCCGAGATGGAGCTCGCGAAGTACTACGGCGTGGGACGCATCACCGTGCGCCGCGCCGTCGAGGAGCTGTCGCGCGCGGGGTATCTCAACCGCCAGCAGGGGAGGGGCACGTTTGTGTGTGCGCCCAAGCTCAAACGCAAGATTGTCCAGAAGGGTGACGTTCAGAGCTTTTCCGAGGGTTGCGCCGCCAACGACATGGTGGCCGGAGCACGTCTGGTGTCGCGCACGGTGGTTGCGGCGACGCGCGAGGACGCGGCGTTTTTTGGGGTGGAACCCGGCTGCGAGCTCATCGTGGTCGAGCGCGTGCGCACGGCAGATGGCGTGCCCGTCATGCTCGAGAACAACGCCTTTGTGCTGGCCGACCATCCCTATCTGCAGACGCTTGCCGACAAGGACCTCACGGACAATTCCATCTTTGCGCTCGTTGCCGAGCGTTCGGGTCGCGCGCCGCTCAAGTCCGACCCCTGCACCGTGGAGATTGCGCTTGCCGATGCTCAAGCGGCCCCGCTGCTGGAGGTGCCGGTCGGCGAGCCGCTCTTCTATATGGAGGCTTACTTTACCGATGAGGACGAGCGGCCCTTGCTGCTCGGACGCCAAAAGATCGTGGGCTCGCGCTACGTCTTCGACATCTAACGTCCACAGATAGAACAACATAGAACAAATTTGCCGAGATGACTTCACGGGCGTTGTTGCACGTGTTATAAATAGGACAACATAGAACGATAGCAGGTACGAGCTGCCGTCGCTCAAAGCCGCCCCACAAGGAGGAACATCAGGATGAACGCACATGATCTGGTTCAGGAAATCATCGAGCGCAAGGGCAAGATCGAGAATGTCTTTTGGATCGCTTGTGGCGGTTCGATGATCGACCTGATGCCGGCCAACGAGCTGCTCAAGCGCGAGGCCACCACGTTTACCTCGACGGTCTACACGGCACGCGAGTTCTGTCTGATGGCCCCCAAGAGCCTAGGGCCGAAGTCGCTCGTTATTGCCTGCAGCCACAGCGGCAACACGCAGGAGGTCGTTGACGGCTGCGAGATGGCACTGGCAGCCGACGCCGAGGTCATTGCCCTCACCGACTGCGAGGGCTCAAAGATCGACAACGGCAAGTGGACCACCTGGGTCTATCCGTGGGGCGAAGGCGTGCCGCAGGCCGAGGTACCGCAGGGTATCGGCGCTCTGATCGCCGCCGAACTGCTTGACCAGCAGGAAGGCTACGAGGCACTCGCCGACATGTATGCCGGCCTTAAGCAGATGGATGCCCTGTTGCCCGCTGCCCGCGAGAAGGTCAACGCCGAGCTGGGCGATCGCTTTGCCGAGCTCTGCCAGCAGCATAAGTTCTTCTACATCCTGGGATCCGGCCCCAACTTTAGTCAGACCTACGCCATGGCGATCTGCTCGCTCATGGAGATGCAATGGCAGCACTGCTGCTACATCCACTCCGGCGAGTATTTCCACGGGCCGTTCGAGGCCACCGAGCCCGGCGTGTTCTACTTTGTGCAGCTTGGATCGGGCGAGTGCCGCCCCATGGAGGAGCGCGCGCTGGCGTTCCTCAACACGCACACCGATACGGTCATGGTGCTCGATGCGCTCGAGTACGGCGTGGGCGAGGTGCCCGCCAGCGTGCGTTCGTTCCTGGAGCCGATCTTCTTCTATGCGATGAGCTGCGAGCTGCGTGCCGCTCGCGGCAAGGTGTTCGACCACAGCCCCGAGGTTCGTCGCTACATGGGCATCGAGCAGTACTAGGTACCGGGAGTTATCTTTTTTGACGGGGTCTGCGCTGCGCGCGGGCCCCGTTTTGCGTTGTGGCGGCCGGATTCGTGTCTGCGCGAAAACGAAGGTGAATACTTTTCCGCGAAGTGAACGACCTATTTTGGACCCCCGAAGCCTCCACACTTTTTGACGCCAAAACTGCAGGAAAAACTCGACGAAACCGCAGGAAACAGCGCCTGAAAAATGTCGATGCTTCGGGGGTCCAATTTTGCTCGTTCACTTCGCGGAAAAACATTCACCTTCGATTCGCAAACGTGTTGCATGAGCAAAAAAGCGGGCCGCGCCGGTACTATTCCGGTGCGGCCTGCTTAGTATCGCGCTTAGATTTGCAAGGTTGCGGCAGCCAGCGGCCTACTTGCCGACAACGCCTTCGGCGTCCCACCAGTCGAGCTGGGCGATGTTGTCGCGGATGTGCTGGCAGCTCTTGTGGAAGCCCTCGAGCTCATACTCGGAAAGGTCGAGCGTGTAGACCTCCTCGACGCCCTCGGCGCCGATCACGCACGGCAGGGAGGTGAAGATGCCCTCCTCGCCATACTGGCCGGTCATAAGCGTAGAGGCCGAAAGCACGGCGTGCTCGTTGTGCAGAACGGCGGCGCAGACGCGTGCGGCGGAGTTGGCGACGGCGTACTCGGTGCACTGCTTGCCCTGGTAGGTCACATAGCCGCCCTTGCGTGCAAGCTCCTCGACCTCCATGTGGTCGAAGGCGTACTTGTCAGGGTTCTCGGCCTGAAGCTCGTTAAGGCTCTTGCCGGCGATGGTTGCGGCCTTAAAGGCGGCCAGCTGGCTAAAGCCGTGCTCGCCGATCATGTAGGCGTCGATAGACTTGGGACTCACGCCGACCTTCTTGGAGATCTCGGTGCGCAGGCGGGCGGAGTCCAGGCCGCAGCCCGAGCCGATGATCTTCTTGGGATCGTAGCCGGTCAGGTACCACAGCTCGGTGCACACGACGTCGCAGGGGTTGGAGATGCTCACGAAGATGCCGTCAAAGCCGGCGTCGACGATGCGCTTGGCAAAGGTGCGGGCGGCGTCGGTGGTAAAGAACAGCTCGCCGTCGCGGTTGCCGGCGGCCAGCGCGACCTTGCCGGCGGCGTTGACGATGACGTCGCAGCAGGCAAGCTCCTCGTAGTGGTCGTAGCAGTTGACGATCTTGGTGTTGTACGGGACAAACGAAAGGGAGTCGCGCAGGTCCTGGACCTCGGACGTCACCTTGGCCTCGTTGATATCGCACAGGTACAGCTCGTCGGCAATGCCCTGCATGAGCAGGCTGTTGGTGACATGTGCTCCTACGTGGCCCTGGCCGACCACACCGATCTTACGCGTCTGGTACATATATGTATCCTTTCGGCCGAGTTTTTCGCGTCGAACCATTGTAGCGTCCAGCTGCCACTTTGCTAGACTAAAGCGCCGTAGATTTTTGGGACATGCCTTAATCTCTACTTTTGGAGTGATTTGGACCACTGGTGGTGTCTCGGGGCGATACACTCGCGCGGATGGGGCCGGTCGTTGTACCATAGCTGCAACTGACTCGTAAGGAGCATCCATGCCCATTCGCATCCCCGACGCCCTCCCTGCCGCCGCGCAGCTCGAGAGCGAGAACATCTTTGTCATGACCGAGTACCGCGCGCTGCACCAGGACATCCGTCCGCTGCGCGTGCTCATCCTCAACCTCATGCCCACCAAGATTGCCACCGAGACGCAGATCATGCGCAAGCTCTCCAACACGCCGCTGCAGGTGGAGGTGGACCTGCTGCGCACCAAAACGCACGAGGCCACGCACGTGAGCGCCGGCCATCTGGAGACGTTTTACCGCACGTTCGACGACATCCGCGACATCCACTACGACGGCCTAATCATCACGGGCGCGCCGGTGGAACAGATGCCGTTCGAGGAGGTCGACTACTGGCCCGAGCTCTGCCAGATCATGGATTGGTCCACCACGCACGTGCACTCTACGCTGCACATTTGTTGGGGCGCGCAGGCGGGGCTCTACCATCATTACGGTATCCAGAAGTACGACCTGCCGGCAAAGGCGAGTGGCGTGTTCGAGCATTATCTGGTGAAGCCGCAAAGCCCGCTGGTCCGCGGCTTTGACGACCGTTTCTATGCCGTGCATTCGCGCAACACCGATGTGCGCCGCGAGGACGTGGAGGCCGAGCCGCAGCTTGAGGTCGTGGCCGTGTCAGACGAGGTGGGCCTGTACATCGTCAAGTCGACCGACAGCCGTCGCTTCTTTGTCTTTGGCCACCCCGAGTACGATACCGATACGTTGCGCCTGGAGTACGAGCGCGACGTGAAGCGCGGGCTCAACCCTCAGGTGCCGGCGCATTACTTCCCGGGCGACGACCCCACTGCCGAGCCGCGCAACGTCTGGCGCAGCCAGGCTCAGCTGTTCTACACCAACTGGCTCAACTACTACGTTTACCAGACCACGCCCTACGACCTAGCCCGTGCCGGCGAGGAGCACTAGGCTGCGGCTGTAGCTGTGGTTGCTGCTGCGGCCGTTGCCGTGCTCGCGGCGTGACGAACGTGGATTTTCGGACACACGAGCGTGGATTTTCGGACGTTTACAAATCGAGCGTGGATAATCTCCCACTTTTGGCTCAAAACTAGGCTCAAAACGGGAGATTATCCACGCTCATTTTTTAGGCATGTAGATGCCGATGGCTCGGCTAAGAGACGGTGCATGCAGAGGCAAGGTCGCATTTGGCGTAGTCTTGAATCTCGACGGGTTTTTCTTTCTGATAATCCAATGGACCAAGGCCTCAAAATGTGGAGACAGGGACCTCTTGGCAAGGCTTCTACCTGCAGATATAAGTCATCAGCCTAAAACGTCCAAAACTGTCAAGCATTTGGTCAGCGCCTGGACAGCATTTGGTCAGACTTCGCATGAAACCGTCTGGTACGTTTGCGCCGTTCCAAGAGTTGGGAGGCGACATGGGAAACATGACGGCGAATCAAAGACTTACAAGCCACATTAAAGCATGCGAACAGCAGATGAGCTGCGTGTACGCACGCACGGCGGCGGAGGCAAAGCAGATTGAGCGGCGGGTGGCGGCGGGAAGTCTAGAGGCGGTCATGCCGGGGCTGTATGCGCGTCCGGATTATTGGTCCGAGCTCAAGTTTCGGCAGCGTTATCTGCATCGGGTGCGAGCGCTTGCGCAAAAGCACCCCGACTGGACATTTTGCTCCTATACGGCGGCTGTTATTTATGGCCTTTCGGTTTCGCATGCCAATTTGACGCACATCCATATCGCCGCGATGCCAGCCCAATCGACGACGCCGGGCTCTCCGGTCATTCGTCATCGCTATGCTCGTCAAACACGGGCCACCCAGATGGATATCGCCGTAACCGATATCGATCAAACGATTACGGATTGCTTGGTCGATGCATCGTTTGTCGAGGGACTGATCATCGCGGACTCGGCGCTCCATGAGCAACTTTTGTCGAAGGAGCATCTCGTTGAGACTGTCGACAAGCTTGGCCTGAATCGTCGCGGCGTTGTGACGGCGCGCAGAGTTGCACGATGTGCCGATGGGCTGTCGGAAAGCGGCGGCGAGTCCAAGGCGCGTGCCCTGATGATCGAGCGCGGCTGGCAGACGCCGGAGCTACAAGTTGAGCTGTTCGACCCGGTTGAGCCGGGACGACCGTATCGCGTCGACTACTTGTGGCGCGTGGGCGACCGGCTGATTATCGGGGAGTTCGACGGATTCGTTAAAAGCGAGAAGGCGGCGGAGGAGGGCAAGCTCGCGAAGGCGCAGTTCGATGAGCGCCAGCGCGAGTCGAGGCTTTCGCTGCTTGATAACTGCAAGATCGTGCGCTTGTGCTGGGATGATCTAAGGGACCCGACAAAGCTCGATCGCAAGCTCAAGGTCGCCGGCGTGCCGCGTACGTGCTGAGGCAGTTGCAGGGCGTTTGGCTGCACAAGCGTGGAAAATCGGACGGACGAGCGTGGATTTTCGGACGCTTGTTGAATGAGCGTGGATAATCTCCCGTTTTTGACTCGTAAGGGGGTGCGGACGATTTCTTGGACCGCGCCTAGGCGTATCCAAGCTTCCTGCGGTACTCCATCGGGCTGAGCCACCCGAGGGACTTCTTGATCAGCTCCTCACGATAGTATACGAGGTAGGCCTCGAGCCTGCCCATGAACTCCCCGGCCGTCACGCCCTCCCAGTCCCTGTAGCGGAAGAACTCGTTCTTGAGGCGGCCGAAGAAGCCCTCGCAGGCCGAGTTGTCCGGGCTGCAGCCCTTCGCGGACATGCTCCTGGCCAGCCCGTTCTCCTCGCAGATCCCGATCCACTCCGGCCAGCGGTAGTGGCCGCCGCGGTCCGAGTGGATCGTCGTGCGGGCGCCCGCCGGCCTGGCCGCGCAGGCCTTGAGCAGGCTCGAGTTCGCGAGGCGCTTGTCGGGGTGCAGCCCGATCGACCAGGCGACGGGCATCCCGTCGAAGCAGTCGACTATCGGGCTCAGGTAGACCTTCTCGCCGCCCGGGAGCCTGAACTCGGTGATGTCGGTGAGCCACAGCCGGTTGGGCTCGTCGGCGTGGAAATTCCTGTTCACGAGGTTCTCCGGCGCCTTGGAGACCTCGCCGGCGTAGGAGCTGTAGCCCCGGGCGCGCCTCTTGTTGTAGACGACCTCGAGGCCTCCTCGCGCATCACGCGGGCCACGCGCTTCTCACTGGCGCGGACCCCCTCGCGGCGCAGGCGCGCCCAGACGGTGCGGTACCCCCAGCACCCCGAGCCCTCGCGGAAGATGCGAACCACGCGGTCGCGTATGTCGGCGTCGCGGTCGCGCGGCGCGGCGACGCGGGGCCTCCAGTACTCATAGGAGCTCTTCGATATCCTCAAGAAACCTGTGATCGAGCGGAGGGGCAGGGCGGTCGCCCGCCTCAATCTCTCGCCGAGCTCGCACTTGCTCCTGTTCGAGATCGAAGCCGGGTCCCACCCTTCCGCTTTTAGGTCGGCCAACACCGCCCTGAGCAGCAGGTTCTCTATCTGGTCCTCGTTGAGCCCGGCGAGCGGGCCGGTCGCGGGCGGGGCGTAGATCGACTTGTCGGGGCCCAAGCTGGCCTCCTTCCGGCGCGGTTTCCTCGCACCGATTCTACAGCGCGCCCCGGTGTAGCTGTGCGGGAGGTGCCCCGTCGCCCACTTCTTGGCCGCGCCCACCGAGACCCCCGCGAACTTCGCGGCGGCGGTCGGCCCCATGCCGTCCTCCGTCGCCAGGAGGAAGAGCTCGACCTTCTCCCTGCTGTACATGCGAACCTCCAGTCCGGACCGCTTCACGGTCCAACTTTCTGTCCGCACCCCCTAAGGGGGCTCAAAGTGGGAGATTTTCCACGTTCATCTTGCGGGTGCGATACAACGGCGATTAGGCGCTGACGATGTGGGGTAGCGGCAGGTCGTGTGCGTCGGTGGGTACGTGGTCGACACGCTGTTCGTCAAAGGCGATGCCGATGATTTGACATACGGGTGAGAGCATGGGCAGGTAACGGTCGTAGCAGCCGCCGCCATAGCCCAGGCGCGCGCCGGCGCGGTCGAATGCTACGAGCGGCACGACGATCATGTCGAAAGCTTCGGCAGGCACGATAGGGAAGCGGCTGCTGTCGATGTCCGTGGCCGCGAAGGCCCGCGTGGGGTGGGCGATAAACGGAGCCGCGGACGCATCGTCGGCGGCAACTGCCCGCATGCACATGCGCTGGCCACAAGCTGCGGCATCAATTGCCGAGAGCATGCACGGATAGGCCACGCGCCAGCCGCGCGCGGCGGCTGGCGCGGCAAACGCGGCAGGGTCGACCTCGGAGCCCATCGCGGCATAGACGGCAACGGTGTGCGGCGCCGCGGCACCCAGGCAATCCAACAGCTCAACAAGCCGCGCACAGATAGTGGCGGACTTCGCCGCCCGCACATCCAAATCAATCGTATCGCGCCGGGCAATCACCGCCCGTCGCAACTCAGCCTTGTCCATCCCAGCCTCCTCTAGCAAACCTGCCAAAAAGGGACAGGTTTATTTTGGCAGGTTTTATCTGGTCAAACACCCAAACCATCGCAAATGGGGCAGTTCATGGACACTTTCGTGGTGGTTTTGACGAAGAGCGGATGTTCGCGGCGGTTTGTCTCGATCTGTAACAGTAACTCGGCAAAATCGGACCTAGATGTTACAGATTGAGACAAAGGGCCGGCGTCATCCGAAAACGTCTCGATTTGTAACATCTGGAGCCGATATTGCTGCCTAGATGTTACAGATTTAGACAAACTGGTGGGACGGGGTGAGCTGCCCCACCCAAGCAGCGGCAAAAGAAAAAGGTAGATTTTCAGGCATGTCCCAAAAATCTACCTTTGTTGTGGTTAGCCCAGCAGGTCGATGACGTTAAAGCCGGCGTTGCTCTTGGCGATGACGTCTCGGCCGCCAAAGACACAGGTAGGCGACTCGGCTGCAATGCGCGTCACGTCGGCGCCGAGCGAGCGAAGCTCACCGGGCGTGGCGGCGAGCATCTGGGCGCGGCGCTCCTCGCGTGCGTGCGGATCGAGCCCGGCCAGGTAGGTCGTGTTGCGGCGCTTGGTAAGCGCGTACGGCTTCACCGGCGCGTCCATGCCGCTCACGCAGCTCACGATAAAGCCCTCAAAGGCGGCCTCGTCGGGCTCAAAGCTGCCGAGCCATTCGCCTGCGCGTGCCACGCGTTCAATCGAGGGGTCGATTGCTGGGTCACGGTAGGTGTAGAACGCCGCCTGACGCTCGCCGGCCGCGCGGAATCCGCAACCGTACGCACCGCCCTTCACGCGGATCTCGTTCCACAGGTAGTCGTAGGAGAGCGCGTTGGCAGCAACCGCCCAGGCGCCCGTCACGTCGATGCCCAGACGACGAGGGTCGCACGCGCTTGCCGCAAAGCAGATATCGCTGGGGATGACAAAGGCCTCGTGGCGGTCGCACGGCGCCGGCACCACGAGCGGGTCGCGGCCGGCATCGGCACCGTCGCCGGCGTTCAGCCCCAGGTCGCCCGCGGCGGCCCAGTACGCGTTAAAGTCCTCATCGCTGCCGGTAAAGCTCGCCAGGCAACCGTTGGCCACAAAGATGCGGCCTGCCAGCTCGGCAAGCTTGGCGCGCAGGTCGTCCAGGCGCTCGTCAAAGTGGTCGAGCAGATCGCGCAGGAACAAGTAGAAGTCCACGCCCGAAAGCTGCTCGCGCACTACGGCCGAAGGTGAGCTGTAGCTCATCGCGCGACCGAGTGCCGCCGAGTGGCCGTTGTTGATAAAGCCCTGCTCAAGCCCAATGCGAATCTGCGTGAGCACGTCGCGCACGCGGTCGGCATCGGCATCGAGCAACAGTGTGCTCGACCATACCTCGCGCGGCAGGCTTGCCAGCGCATCGATCTTCTCAGACAGGGCGCCGGCGCTCACCAGCAGGTAGGGGCGCACGCCGTCCACGTCGGGCTGGGTCATGACCTCGGTCGTAAAGCTCAAAAAGCCCAGCTTGCCGGCGAGCACGTTGTCGAGCTCCTCGGCCGAGTGCTCGCTCGTGGGCAGCTGCTTGAGCAGACGGCAGAGCAACGTCACATAGGGCAGGTCCTCAAATGCGACACAGCTCAGGTCGAAGTACTGCATGGCGTAGGCCAAGCGGTTGGTGGGGATGCCGTGGCGCAGGCAGGGGATGGGCGCGGTCGTGTCCACAACGAGCGGCGGCTCGGGGCGCGCCTCGCCAATGTCGGAGACGCGCAGGCGCGGCAGCGTAGCCTTGTCCTCGGGCGTGTCCTCCGCCTCCTGCGCGGCACGCAGCGCGGCCGTGCGCTCGACCACGTCCGCCAGCTCGGCATCGGTCATGGCATCGCGCTTGGCTGCCAGCTCGGCGGCCTCGGCACCCTCTGCGCCCTCGGCGGCGTCCACCGGCACCAGCTCGACCAGCGCCATATGGTCGTTCTGCAGCACCAGTTCGCGCAGCAGGTCCTCAAAATAGCTGCCGTCCAGCTCGCTGCGCAGCTCCTCGTACACCGGGCCGTACTTGAGTGCCAGCGTCGCGGCGTCGTCATCGTAGAGCCACGTGCTCAGCGCGTCGCACGCAATGGCCACGCCATCGGCGATGCCATAGTCGCGCTGGCGCAGGTCGTACTCGTTGCTGCTGATGATGGCTTCCAGGCGCTCGCGCGGAACGCCGTGCTCGCACAGGTCGCGGCAGGCGTCTTGGAACACGCGGCGCAGCTCGCGCGCCACGCCGGGCTGCGCGTTTTGCAGCATGATGAGCTCGTAGGGCTGCAGGCTCTCGGCCGCGGTGTAGCTCACCACGTTGCCGCCCAGGCCGGCGGCCAGAATGGCCTTCTTAACTGGAGCCTCGTTGGAACCCAGCAGCGCCTCGAACAGGATATCCGCCGCGATCGTGCGCTTGCGGTCGAGCGCGCTGCCCAGCACCAGGCCCAGGCCTACCAGGGCGTTCTCGGGCGTGGTGGCCATCTCGACGCGCCTATACTCGCAGGTCACGGGCGCCTGCACACCAAGCGGATTGGGCGCCAGCGTGGACGGGTCCTCGCCGGCGGCGACGGCTGCGTCCATGCGACGGCTTGCAGCGCTCGGCTGCGACAGATAGCGCTCGTCCAAAAAGGCCAGCGCGCGGTCCACGTCCAGGTCGCCGTAGAGCGTGATGTAGGAGTTGGAAGGATTGTAGTGGCGCGCGTGCGTGTCCAGGAACTGCTCGTAGGTGAGCGAGGGAATCGCACGCGGGTTGCCACCGCTCTCGTGCGCATAGGCGGTGTCGGGGTAGAGCGCGGCGTTGACGGCGTCGTCCAGCACGCTCATGGGGTCGGACAGCGCGCCCTTCATCTCGTTGAACACCACGCCGTTATAGCGCAGCGCGCCCTCGCGCAGGCTTGCGGCGCTGCCGTCGCCCTCGCTCTCGGCGCCCTCCGGCAGGTCCAGCTCGTAGTGCCAGCCCTCCTGCTCAAAAATAGTGGGCTTGGTATAGATGGCCGGGTTGAACACCGCGTCCAGGTACACGTCCATCAGGTTGTACAGGTCCTGCTCGTTGGTGGTGGCAACGGGGTAGATGGTCTTGTCGGGGTAGGTCATGGCGTTGAGGAACGTCTGCATGGAGCTCTTGATCAGGTCGACAAACGGCTCCTTGACGGGGAACTTAGCCGATCCGCACAGCACCGAGTGCTCAAGAATATGGAACACGCCGGTGGAATCGGCCGGCGGCGTCTTAAAGCCAATGGCAAAGGCCTTGTTTTCGTCGTCGCACGCCAGGTACAGCAGGCGAGCGCCCGATGCGGTGTGGCGCAGCACGTAGGCGTCCGAGTCGAGCTCGGGCACGGTCTCGCAGCGCTCGACGGCAAAACCGTGGCAGGTGGTACCGGGCACCAGCAGCGCGGCAGCAGCGGCGCGCGGATCGGTTGAGGTGGTGGACATATGCAGTCTCCTTTGACGCCCCAGCGGGGGCGAATCGAGTCGAATCCTCGAGAGTATACCCATATGGGGCCCTCGACCAATCTGCCGCACGAGCGTGGATTTTCGGACACACGAGCGTGGAAATTCGGACGCAAATTGAACGAGAGTGGATTTTCGGACGGAAACAGCCCCAAAACGCCAAAAAACCGTCCGGAAATCCACTCTCGATTCCTGACCGTCCATCACTCATGCATTTCTCATTTCTCACTCATCTCTAATATGAGAGATAACAGAAAGATGAGAGATAAATATGAGAGATAACTGAGCAGCAAAGAGACAAGCAATCATGGTATTGTCTCAATACCGATTGTTCTACCAGCAAGAACATGTTTAAATGAAACAGATGGTAGACATCTTATCTTCCATCTCTCACTCATCTCTTATATGAGAGATAGCAGTAAGATGAGAGATAATTACGAGAGATAACTGAGAGATGAAGGAAATCTATTCGCGGCATTCTCCGCCGGACTGAGCGAAAGGACGTGCAGATGAACGAAAACGAGCTGACCGGTCTGCTCGAGTCTTTAAGGCGCATGGGCTCGGACGATCTTAACGTCGAGGTCAAGGAGAGCGCCACGACGCTTTCCCGCGACGTATGGGAAACGGTTAGCGCATTCGCGAATACCGCCGGCGGAATTATCGTGCTCGGCGTGAGCGAGCGCGCGGGCTTTGTCCCGGTTGAGAACTTTGAGACCGAGAAGGTGCTCAACCAATTCGTGGCGGGCATGGGTGATGCCGGCGGTCGCGGAAAACTGGCCAATCCGCCCAAATACACTATTGAGCGCGTGGAGCTTCGGGGCACCGTGGTTCTCGTTATCACGATTGAGGAGCTCGACCCGTCGAGCAAGCCCTGCTATGTAATAGAGCGTGGCGCCCAGGGTGGCAGCTACAAGCGCATCGATGACAAAGACGTGCCACTTTCATCGACCGAGGTTTTGGCACTGTCGTCATACGAGCGGACGAGTCCTAGCGATCGCGATGCGGTGCCCGGCGCGATCGCAGGCGATCTTGACGAGGCCCTGGTCGACCGCACGATAGAGCGTGCTTTCTCGCTGACACCCCGGGCAATGCGCGGCGCGCCGGACAAGAAAACGAAGCTGGAGCGCCTGAATTTCCTCGACTCCCAGGGCAATGTTACTAAGGCCGGGCTCCTGGCTGCGGGTGCCTATCCTCAGCAGTTCTATCCTAAGCTCTTTATCGATGTGGCGGTCTATGCCGGAACGCAGAAGGGCGCGGCGGGGTCGTTGAGGTTCATGGACCGTACGATCTGCGAGGGAACGTTGGGCGAAATGATCTCGGATGCCGTCGCGGCAGTCGCCAAGAATTTGCGGCGAATCTCGATGATCCAAGGCGTCTCGCGTGTCGACTCGCTGGAGATTCCCGAGGAGGTCCTGCGCGAGGCGATCGCCAACGCCGTAATCCACCGAGAATACGGAGATCGGTTCTGTGGGCAGTCGATCGCTGTTGACGTCTTTGATGACCGTATCGAGGTGACGAACCCCGGCGGCCTATACGGAGGAAAGACTCGCGAGAACCTGTTTGACGGCAGCTCCCGATGTCGCAATGCGACGCTTGTGAAGCTCATGTCGCTTGTCCCATTGCCCGACGGCGCGGGCTCTCCTGCCGAAGGCAACGGGTCGGGCATTCCAATGATGCTCGATGCCATGCGTGCGCACGGTCTGGCTGAGCCATTGTTTTGCCCGGGTTTCGACCGGTTTAAGGTTGTCCTCTACCGAGCGAAGGTTGAGCAAATCGATCATGGCGGGGACTTAATTGTGGCGGCACTCAAGCGCAACGGCGAACTGGGAACACGTGAACTGGCAGAATGCACGGGACTCACCGTCTCCCAGGTTAGGACGCGCGTCAATGCGCTTATCGCGCAGGGCAAGCTAGAGCCTACGGCCGCGGCGACGAGCCGTAACCGCAAGTACCGGTTAACGGAGCGCGCAAAGCAGCTGCGCTAGCCCCTCGCCCCCACCATCCCGCCATTTCACGCGCTGCACATCGAAACCTGCGGCAAAGCAGTTACAATAGCCCAATGTGCATCGCGCACGACGATGATATCGGCGCCCGCGACTGGGGGAGAAAACATGGCAGAGCAGCAGATAACGCCGGGGACCAAGCTTCAAGTGGCATTCGACGTGCCCATGGGCCAAAAAACCGACTTCAACATGCTCGCCACGTACAAAGAGAACCTGGACGAGGCGTACTTTCTTATGAGCGCGCCCATGCTTGCCGGCAAGCCGCTCATCATGGACGAAAACCAAAAGCTGTTGCTGCAGTACAAAGTGGGCGAGGAGACGTTCGTGCTGGCCGGCTACCCCGAGTCGGTCGAGAAAAAGGGCATCCGCACCTACTGGAAAATGCGCAAAGTCGCCGAGCAGCGCACCTTCGTCAAGCGTCGCGACGAGCGTTTTAAGGTCGCCATGCGTCTGACCTACCAGCGCGACAACGCGCCGACCCCCGAGCCCGAGGACGCCATGACCATCGACGTCTCGGCCGGCGGCCTGGCCATCTACCTCAACGACTACCCCGACGTGGGCGAGGCCCTGGCCGTACAAATGCCCGCGATCCGCCTGCAGGGCGAGCGCCACGAGCTGCCCGAGCAGCTGGGCATTGTGTGCTGGGTGCGTCGCGCGCCCAAGGGCAGCCTGTATCGCAACGTCTGCGGCCTGCAGTTCCGTTACGCCGACGACATGGAGCGCGAGCTCGTCAAAGAATACGTCGGCTACATTCGCACCAAATATAAGATCTGATCGCCATGGCACTGTTCAAGCGTAACGACAATAAAGATCAAGCTGCTGAGGATTTGGCTGAGGGCATGGCTGAGGATTTGGCCGAAGGCGCGGCCGAGGACACGTCGCAGGATGCGCTCGGCACCAATGCCGAGGACGCGCCCGGCGAGGACTCCGCACCCGAGCAGACTCCCGCCTCCCGCAAGCGCTTCGGCAAGCCCAACCGCAAGCCCAAGCCCAAACGCAACCTCCGCGGCGTGGTGCGCATTGAGGAGCTGGAGCAGGCACTGGCCGACCAGGACCTCGACGACATCGACCCCGACGCGGTCGTGTCCATGTATATGCCCAAGCGCCGCATGGAGCGCATCGGCGCGGCGCTGCTGCGCATGGACAAGCTGCAAAAGGCCCTCGTGGTGCTGGCGCTTGCCTTTGGCGTGCTGTTCGCCCTGTCGTTTATGCAGGAAAACATGGGTAATTTCACCATCAACCTCAACCGCCTGGAGCTGTTCCGCCGCGGTGTGGCCATTGCCGACAACGGCGACTTTAACAACGCCACCGCGCGCCTGGCCGCCGACGCCTTGGACAACGGCACCAATGTCGCTGCCGAGGACCTGCCCGACAACCTGGACGACATCGACGGCAGCCACAACGGCAAGAACTATGTGGCGTACACCTTCTATATCCGCAACGCCGGCAAGACCGATCTGGGCTACAACGCCAAGCTCAAGGTGGTCAGCGCTAGCAAGGGCGTGGAGAAGGCCGCGCGCGTGAGGGTGTATCGCAATGGCGAGCCCACCACCTATGCGGCGGCTGCGGCCGATGGCAACCCCGAGCCCAACACCGAGCCGTTTGCGTCCAAAGACGTGGTGACGACTATCAGCCACAAAAACTTCCGCGTGGGCGACGTGGACAAGTACACCATAGTCATTTGGTTGGACGGCGACGATCCAGAGTGCGTGGACAAGATTATCGGCGGCGCGGGGGAGGTCGGTTTTGACTTTGATTCGTCCGAGACCGACGATTCGAGCCTGTTCGTTAAGTTCGTGCAGGATATTACCGACACCCTGACCGGCAACGACCCCATTAGCGCGAGCGGCAACGAGGCGCCCGATTACTACAAGGAACACAACGTGACCTGGAGTAACCGCCGCAACCAAAAGAACTCGCCCGCAGGGGACGGGGACAAGTAGAACGAACAAGCGCCGGGCCGGAATCGATTTTCCGGCCCGGCGCTTTTGTCATGCGGAGGCGTTGTCTGCGGAGGTAGCGCCGTTGCCGGCGGCGCCGTCCAGCAAGAACAACCGCAGCGCGAGCTTGATCGCATAGCCAGGTTTGACCTGCGCCGCGTCTCCCACGCGTTCGCCCAGGTCACTACAGCAGGCATAGAGGTCGCGGATGAGGTCCACGCCCGAGAGCGTGAACATGTAGCTCGCGTCCGAAAGCGCGTTGGGTGCTGCGGGCAGCCCCGCAGCTTGGCAGAAGCTCGCGAGGTCGGGAGCCATGACGGCCTTGTAGTCAATCGCGGCGCCACGGTCCCGTGCAGCCTGCTCCTGCTTGCGGGCGTACGACAATGCCGCCGCCAGTACAAAGCTGGGCGTGGGCGCATTGACGTCGTCGGTGGTGGCCACGAGCTTGCCGGCCGCTTGCGTGACCAGCCAGGCGACTTCGCGCTGACAGCGGACGGCTTTGCGCGTCACCGGTTTGATCGATCCGGTGGAAACGCTTCCCTTGGGTTGATTGGCGGCAGGCATGGGCCCTCCCAACAAATAACCTGTTTAGCAGGCAAAAATGACACGTTCTTCATCAGTATAGCGAGTGGGAAAGGGCTAGGGCGAAGCTCGGCGGAGGGTGAATGTATGCGATGGCGTGGCACTGCGGTCGCAAGGCTTAAGAGGGACTTACGGCTTTGCGGGAGAGAGATCAAATAAGGTAAACGATGTTCACATAGCACCACATATAACCCGAGGTAGACCTATGAATCTGCCGGAATGTAGACTGCCGAAAACTCATAAGGAAATCGTAAGAATTATGGTATTCTTCATTCCATGTCTAAAGGATGGGCAAGCAACATCCAACACGAAAGCGCGGGCTCCCCTTCCGGGCTTCTCGAGGATCATCTGTGATGAATGGGGAAAGAAAGGGGTCCGCATGGATACCAAGGCATTAAAGAAGCAGATGGGCGCCGCCATCGCCATGGTCCTCGTGGCAGCCGTAGCCCTCGGCTCCGCCACCTTCGCATGGTTTGTGACGAACAACAAGGTCGACGCCACCACGAGCACGATCTCCGCTCAGTCGAACGCCGCTTACATGACGATTGCAAATGGCACGACGGGTGCCAATGCGGTCGATACCACCTCGGTCAAGACTGATGTCACAACTAAGCCTCTTTATCCTGCTACATACGGTGAGCAAGATGCTACAAAGAAGGGCACCTGGATGACTGGCTTTGGCACCGATCTCGACAACGGCGCCCTTAGCGGGTCCCTTGTCGAGTGCAAAGACCCGAATGGGACCGCAACCGCTGGTTCCACTGCCGCTGCACTCGCGGGTGACTACATTCTTCAGCAGGACTACAACATCAGCTCTAAGGGCCAGAACCTTACTGGTCTTCAGGTCGAGAAGGTCACGGTCGCGGAGGGCTCCGCGTCGGGCTCCGAGCTTGCTAAGGCGCTTCGCGTGCTCGTCACTAATGCTGACGGCACCGCTTGGGTTGTTTACGGGCAAAAGGCCGATAGCGCAGATTACGAGTGCAAGCTTTCCTCTGATGCCGGTAACGCCGCAACCGTGTCCCTTGGTGACATCACCGCAAAGAATGACACCGCGGTCCACGTGTACCTCTACTACGAGGGCAAGGACGCTAAGGTCACCACGAGGAACCTGCAGGATAATAAGTTGACTGCAACTGCCAAGGCAACAGTGTTCTTCACTGCCACTGCGGATAACAAGTAATCGCAGCTACGGCTTACGGCTTGCGAAGGGCAGGTTCCCAGCCCGGGATCCTGCCCTTTTTCTTAACGGAGGGAGGCGACGGATATGCACGATTCGGTAAAGAAACTCAAGATTCAGCTTATTGGAGCGGCGCTGACCGTCGTCGTCTCGGCGGTAGCGCTTTCTGCAACTACCTACGCATGGTTTGTCACGAATAGTAGAGTTCATGCGACTACCAGCACCATTTCAGCTCAAGCGAATGGCATGGTGCTGCAAATTGCCAAGGGCAAAGACATTAACCATGACGGTTCGGACAAGCAGACCACTGCTAGCTCCGTAGGTCACGAAATCAGCCCTTCATCGACGAACGACGCACAGTCTTGGTTCGTCCCCAAGTCCTGGCAGGGCACCGATGTCTCCGGCTATCAGAAGGCCAACACGGGCGCCGACGGCAAGTATGCGCTGACGAACGGTGCCGATTCCTATTATGCCTACGTCGCCGCTGACTACACCCTCTACACCGTGACGAACACGGGTGTTGCGGATGTCTATCTAGACGGTGCGAATCCTGTCACCATAAAGCCTTCTGACAATGCAACGCAGGAGTGGTTTAGCAAGATCCAGGGTAGCCTGCGTGTTGGCATCGTTATTGACGATGAGCTTAAGGTTGTCTACGCCCCGGTTGAGCCTTCGACTGCCGAACATGGCAACGATGCCTCTTATACGATCGGCTGGAGCTGTGTTGCTGCTGAAGGCACCGAGACCAAAGCGCCCGATTATGCTCATGTTTTCGGCGCGACCCTATTTGACCAGAACGGTGGCGATTGGGCCGCCACCGGATCGGGCGATTCTTATTCCAAGCCTGCCGGAGCAAAACCGCAGGCCATCGCAAAGAACGTTAGCTACAACGGCACGAACATGAAGATCGTCATCTGGATGGATGGCACCGACTCAGACTGCCAAAACTGGTCTGAGCAGGACAAGAACACTGCTGCCCCGACCTTTGACGTAACGGTCAGCTTGGTCGGTATCGTGCCGGACGGTAAGTAGAATTGAGTTGGATCTAATTCATCAATTAGGTCTGTCCTAAGGGCTCACTTCGAAGGAAGTGGTCCCTTTTTCGTGCGGTGCTATTGTTGCGTAGGCGATAATGTGAGGAACTGTTCTTCCTGGAGGTTCCTTATGGACGGCATCGCTTCTAGTGTCCCGCTGATTGCTCGGCCGAGTTTCGACCGCGCTTGCAGCTTTGTGCCGTCCGAATATGTCCAGGCCTGGGAGTGGTTCTTGCGCGAGGAACAGCGTGGCAGCCTGTGGGATAAGCTTCCGCATCGCACCAATGCCGACAGCCCTCAATATCCTTTTCGTCTGATGATCGATTCCGAGCTCTTTCCGGTGTCGCGCGATTCGGGCATCTTTTGGCCTGGTCGCGGGCGCGTTAAACATCCGCGAGAGAAGACCTTCGCCCTCTCGGTGCACAATTCCAAGCGCGGCGCCTACCCCGATGTTCCGCCGCTCTATCTTGAGGACGGCACTTGGGTGCTCAAGTACTCGTCGCAAAGTGCTTCGGTCGAAAACTGGCGCGACCAGGACTATAACCAAAAGATGATCAACTGTATGGAATGTGGCGTTCCCGTTGGCGTGTTCTTTGCAACGAACGCTGGCTACAAGGTGCTGGGTCTCGCATTCGTCGAGCGCTATGAACCCGAGAATAGCTGGTTTGTGCTGCATGGCCCCGTCCATAAGGGTGGACCAGACGCTCGTTTCTTCCCTGATATGAGCTACATGAAGGACGTTCCAGTCGCGGCGGAGTTTTCCGGTGCTCCGGCGAGCGATGATGAAAAGGTCCGTTATGCGCTGCGTCGCGAGCGAATCGGTCAGCAGCGTTTTCGCACTGAACTTTTTGAGGCCTACACTGGTCGATGTGCCGTCTCGGGCTGCAACGTCGACGAGGCGCTCGAAGCCGCGCATATCGAGAATTACTCGGGTCCCAAATCGCAAGTTGTCAGCAACGGAATTCTGCTGCGCCGCGATTTGCACTCGCTGTTCGATGCCCATCTGATTTCGTTTGAGTCGGTGCGCGGCGATTATCAACTATGCGGGTCGTACCTTCTGCAGTATACGGACTATGCGACATTTGCGGGCTCGGTGTTGCGCGAGCCGGACGAACATCGCTTGCGTCCCAACGCTCGATTCCTCGAAGCCCATCGCGCCGAGTTCGATTTCTCGGAATCGCGCCGTCGGGCGGAGAAGGTCGCTCTGTATTAACCGAGTCATCGTCTACTGCTCTGATCATGTCGATTGATCGGATCGCGCTGCGCCGCATCGAGTGCTGCACGATCCTGCCATCCTCTCCTCAACAGGTAAAACGGGAAAGGGGAGACCATGGGATGGCGAAGCGATATCGCACGAGGCGTGTATGGAAACCCACCGCGAGCGTTAATGGACCGGAGCCTGTTCCCGCTCGTCGAAGTCAGCTGCAGTCACATCTGTCTACCGTGTCCGAACTGTGGCGCAGACCTCCCATGCCTAGATATCAGCTTCATCGACACTCGCGACAAACAGGCCGCTGGCCCACGGGCTCGAACAGGCCTGCGCCTTCCAATCTACCCTCAACAATGCCCAACCTGTGGATGTACTATTACCTATGACGATGCGGAGTCATAGCTTCGAAGACCGAATTAACCATTAAATAAATCCAGTGCCCCGAATCACCGCCCTACGCACGCAGCGCTCCAATGGGGAACACGTAGACATCGTGCTCGGCGTCGTAGCGGCAGAAGGGCGAGGTCGCGGTGATGACTGCGCAGAACTCCGGCTGGGGGTTGCGCGCGGCAGGGTTCAGAGCGACCTTGCGGCGCAGGCGCTCGATGTTGCGGATTCCGTCGCTAACCTTGGATTCGCCGAGTTTGATTTCTATCGCTGCCCAGCGGCCATCGTTCAACTCGATGATGGCATCGACCTCAAGCCCGTCGGAGTCGCCGTAGTAGTGGAGCGAGCCCGGATGCGAGCCGGGCAGGCATGAGGTGTAGACACTCAGATCGTGAATGCACAGAGACTCAAAGAGCAGGCCAAAAGTCTGGCCGTCCGCAAGGAGCCTTTCGGGATTCATTCCAAGCGCGGCTGCGGGAATGGAGGGGTCGGCGAAATAGCGTTTTGGCTTGGTGCGCAGGCGAGACTTTGCGCGGACGGGTGCATCCCAACCGGGCAGATTTACAATCGCATACATGCTTTCCAACATGTCGAGGTAAAACGCCACGGTCGAAGTTGCCGGTTGGGCGTCACTGTCGCCCAACGAGGCGTCTGCCGCGATGGTGTTGAGCGTGGCAGAGGTCGCAACGTTGCGCGCGAGCGAGGACACAATGCGCCGTGCCGTAGACCCCACGCCTCCTTTTTGCGGAACGCTGACTTCGTACATGGCATCGAGATATTGGTTGACGACCTCTGCGGCCATCTGAGGGCTCGCCCCGACAAGCGCCGGCCATCCTCCGCAGCAAATTGCATCGGCCAGCATGGGGAGCGAGCCTGTATAGGCCGAAGGTTCGAATGATCCTTCGAATAGGTTTTGCAGCGAAACGGATCCCGTTGAAAGCCCTCGTTCCCAAAGCGTCATGGTGCTCATGTCGAGACGGGCTATGCGACCGGCGCCGCTGTGAGTGACAGAGTCTTTTGCCGGCGTTGACGACCCGGTGAGGATAAAGAGGCCCTTCTTGCCGCCGGATGCATCTACGGCGCGGCGCGTGGCATCCCATGTTGCGGGGGTCTCCTGCCACTCATCGATGACGTGCGGCTTATTGCCCTGAAGAGCGAGCGAAGGATCGGCTTCGACCAGCGACTTTATGTTTGGGTCATCAAGATGAACGACGCTCTCACCGAATGCGAGCGCGGTCCATGATTTACCGCACCACTTTGTGCCCCGAATCTCGACCGCTCCAAAAATCTGGAGCAGGGTTTGCAGTCGTTCGTCCAAAAGGCGAGGACGGTAGGATTTGGGCTGTTCCGAACCATAAGAAATCATGATTTGATAGACCTCACTACCTGCGCATACTCGATTTTCGAGGATAATCATACTCGATTTTCGAGGATTTTTACACTCGATTTTCGAGGAAATCTGGACTCGATTTTCGAGTTTTGCCCTACAGGTAGATCCCCTCGAACAGGCTCTTGTGGAACTGGGTGTGGTGGTCGCGTGCCCAGGTGAAGAGCGCCTGGTCGAAGTCGCCTTTGGTGGCAGGGATGCCATAGACGCCGGCGACTTCCACGCGCACGAACTCCAGCGCGGGCAGCTTGTTGATGGCCGTAAGTGCAAACGGCGACGTGGGCTCCTCGAACAGGTAATGGCTGCCTTGCAGCGCGCCACAGGCGGTGCAGGTGCTGGCGAGCGATACGGTTTTGGTGGTGCGCGACGTTACGGGTTTGTAGCCGCAGCGCTCGCGCAGGTAGTCGCGGATCTCGGCCGGCACGCAGCCCAGCGCGGGAACGATGGCTATGGCGTTGGCGCGGGCGGTGTCGATCGCGATGTGGCCCGCGTCGTCCGTGGCGGGCGCAGCGCCGGGCGCGGCCTTGCTGCCCGAGTCCTCGGCCACCCGATACGGAATGCCAAAGGCCGCGACCGTCGTCTGCTCGTGGCACTTCCAACATTCGCGCTTGCCAAGCACCAGATAGATGTAGGGCGCGCTGGGGTCGGAACGATCCACGCCGGGCAGCCACGCGGCAAAGGGCTCGGGGTTGACGCCATCGGGCACGTACCAGATCTTCTTGACCCGGTCCCACTTGGCGCCCAGGGCCTTGGCCTCGTCTTTGTGCGAAAAGGGAACATCGAGCTCGGTGCGCATGGCGGCTCCTTTGTGCGGCTTGCGGTGCATGTGCTCCAAGGATACCCCAGCGTTGGGTGCTCGATGCGCACGACTGGGGCCGGCGGTGTCTGAGCCGGTGACCGATGGCGTCTGCTGTCTTAACAAGGCGATTGCGGTTTGGCGTGCGGTCGCTGGATGGATGCTTCGACCGTCCAAGAAGTAGCGGGGTGTTTTGGCGGGGGCGTGCCGTCAAGCAAATGGGCAAGTGCTTGGTCAGCTTTTGGCCAGTTGAGCGGCAACCTTGCCAAAATCTTGACGGATTTGCATTTAGACGTCGACGAATGAACACTTTGGTTGCACCGTGGCAAAAAACCGCTGGTCGTTTGCCGAAAACTCGCCGGAGTCGCGAGCCGTCTCCGATGCACATGCTATCTTCGCGCCATGAGTTACTTCATCGTTTCACATAACGCTGCACTGGCGCTCTTGGCGCACATCCCGAACCCGCGCTTTGGGGATTCGGAACCAGAGGTCGTGTCGATCGCGGGCGCCTGCGCGCTCTCGGATCAAGAAGCGCAGGAGGTTATCGATCGCTATGACCTGGGAATCGATACGCTGGATTTGCTGGTGCCGTCGCGCGCCGACCGTCGGCGGAGCAAGCACGTTAAGACGCATCTGTGCACCAACGAGCTCCCGGCAGGTTCGTTTATCTCGCTGGGCCACTGGATGGGCGACCTGGATGCATACGTGTGCTCTCCCGAGCTGGCGTTTTTGCAGGCAGCGCACGATGGCGATGCGGCGGCGGCCATCTATGCCGGCTATGCCATGACATCGGACTACCGGCTGGATAACCTTGCTCCCGGCGGGGTAACAAGCAGGGATGCGGGCATGCGCGACGGCAGGCTCACGACCAAGGAGCTCATTGCGGCGTACCTTGACCGGGCGTCAAAGGTGAGGGGCGCCGCCAAGGCGAAGGCGTTGCTTCCGTGCGTGGAAGAGGGCTCACGGTCTCCAAGGGAGTCGGGGCTTTGCATGTTTATGTCGCTACCTGCGTATTACGGCGGGCTTGCGCTGGGCAAGGCCGAACTGAACAAGAAGTACTTCATTCGCGACGGTTACAACGATGGGCGCAACCGCAAACTGCGCGTGTTGGAGCGCACACCCGACATAACGCTTACGGCGAAAGCAGAGGTGGGCTTGGATAAAGTAAGGGCTGGCTTGCTGCCCGAGGTGTTTACCGCACTGGTCGATTACGACAGCGATGCCATCCATGACGGAAGCGAGAAAATCCACAAGGATGCCGAGCGCCGTAACGAGCTGCAGATGCTCAATGAGGTCGCGTACTTTACGGTGACGACTGACCAGGCGAGCGACTACGAAAAGCTCGTTCGCCTGTGCGAGCGCATCCGACGCAAGCTGCATCGTCGCAAGCGGCCCATATTTTACAAGCCTATGACTGAGGAAGCGCGATATTTGGCACAGGCGCGCCTCGAGACAAAGCGGTTTAAGCTCTGGCAGACCGTTATTGAGGCGCATCAGTATTGGTAGAGCGGGCCTTTGGCGGCGGAGGGGTGCTGCCGTATTGAAGGTGAATGGTTTCCTGCGAAGTGAACGAGCGTTTTTGGACCCCCGAAGCATCCACACTTTTTGGCGCCAAAACCGCAGGATTCTAACGACAAAACCGCAGGAAATGAGCCGTCAAAAGTGTCGATGCTCCGGGGGTTCGTTTTGGCTCGTTCACTTCGCGGGAAACCATTCACCTTCGATTTGCGGGGGTCGCCCGGATATGGCTGCGAGGCCCATTCGGGCCTGATCGGGGCGCTCGCTGGGGTTGTTTGGACGACTTTGGGCTTGGCTGGGGTGGCCTCCGGTGTTGTCGAGACCACTTTGGGCTCGATTGGTGTGGTTGCTGGCGTTGTTGAGACGGCTTTGGGCGCCGCGACGCCCGCATGGCTTGGCGGCGTAAAACAAAACAGCTCAGAGGCGAAGCCTCTGAGCTGCGAACATTTGGTGGGCGTTAGAAGATTTGAACTTCTGACCTCTTCCGTGTCAGGGAAGCGCTCTCCCCCTGAGCTAAACGCCCGATCAAGGGTGCGCGAGTGCGCAGGAAATAATATAACGGAGCTCCCGCCCAGTGGCAAGAACTATTTTTTAAAAAGCGGCGATTTGCGACTCTATTCGCCTCGATGTAGCGCGAACAGCACGCGGAAAGTCGCGATTGTACCCCCGATGAACTGCACATTCGCGTAAAATAACTCCATTATGGGCAAATGGTGTCCAGGCAGTTTACAACACGGCATCTGGGGGAGGGGCATGTCGGACGCACGCTCGCTGCGAAAACAGTTCAATCGCATGCTCGCCACGTTGCTGGTGGCCCTTGCTGCTGCCGGAGCTGTAACGTATGCCTGGTACATCTACAACGCCAACCGTCATATCACCGACGTCAAGATGGCCGCGGGCACGGGCGTGACCTTCCTCATCTCCAACGAATACGACGGCGAATACAAGACCAACGCCGGCCTGAGCTTTGCGGGCCTGCTCGATCCTGTCTCGACCGACAACGTACTCAACGGCTTCCAAAAGGTAACGGGCTTTACCGGCGGAACCACGCAGGACTCGCTGTTTGCCAGCATGTTTGGCGCGGCTGAGCATTCTGACTACTATAAGACCTCCCTGTACCTGGCCACTAACTCGGCCGCAACCGACGTGTACCTGTCGGGCATCGACTTTACCGAGCAGGATCCGGCAAAACCCATCTCCACCGCTCTGCGCGTGGGGCTGGTTGCCTATGCTCCAGGACAGAGCGACACCGTTACGGGCCAGTACGTCTTTGAGGTCTCGGGCGAGCACAATCCCCAGGCGCGCTATAACACGCTCGATGGTAAGGACGCCGGCGAAAACGAGCAGAACCACCTGGTACTCGACAGTACCCGCTCCGATGGTGCCACGGTCCATTTTGACCAGCTGACCAGCGCAAACTTCTGCGACTACAACGAAGACACCGGCATCGTGGGCCTCAAGGAGGCCACGACCAAGATTTGCAGCTTGCCTGCCGCTGCCAAGGGCGCCGACCGTAGCACGCCCGTGCGCGTGGATGTGTACGTGTGGCTGGAAGGCTGCGACCCCGACTGCACCAACAACCTGGCCGCCACTAGCCTGCAATCGCTGGCGCTGCGCTTTGCCGGCAAGCGTTCGTAAGGGGCCAGGATGAGTACATCGAACATCAAAGACATCCTAAGCTCGCGCCGCCGCATGGTTGCTGCGGCCGCATGGATGCTGGTGCTGGTGGCTGCCCTGAGCGCCGCCACCTACGCCTGGTTTAGCAACTCGCGCTACACCAACGTGACGCCCGTGGCGCATACGGTAAGCGACGAGAGCTCCGACTTGCAGATTGGCCTTTCGGCCAACGGGCCCTGGGATACGACGGCTGCACTTGCCTCTGCCGACAAGACGCTCTATCCCATCTCGACGTCAGACCTTTCCCGCTTTTGGCGCGGCACGTTCCAAAACGCCGCGGGCATCACGACCGACTACGCCGACTGCACCGCGCAGCTGGACGACTATGCCCTTTCGGGCACGCTGTACCTTAAGGGCGGCGACAGCGCCCTCAACGTGTACCTGTATCCGGGCCAGATGAGCGTGACGAGCGACCCGCAGCTGCTGGCCGCACTGCGCCTGAGTCTGGTGATTACGACTCGGGTAGGCACGCAAACGCATATCTTTACCTGCGACGACCTGGGCAACACCGCGGGTGCCACCAGCAGGCGCACCACCGCGCAAGACGGCGTGGTCGTGGCGGCGGGCGCCTCGGGCTGGACCTACACCGCCGACCCTGCGCGCGCCATAAGCGCCTACAGCATGGACGGCACCGGCGACACGCCCACGGCGCGCGCGGGTGCTACGCCCATCTGCACGCTGGTCGCCAACGAGGTGGCAAGCGTTCGCTACGTTGTGTACATGGAAGGCTGCGACGCCAATTGCATCGACGAGGCCCAGGCCCGCGATGTGGTGTTGCAGCTTGCCTTTGCCGCGGCCAAGGCATAAGGGGGCGAGCAATATGGAAGATCAGAGGCACATGCCAGCAGATAGTTGCGAGGACAAAACCCAGAGCGAGAGCCCCGCGGGCCCCTCCAGCGCAGCTGCCGAGCGCTCACACCTCGAGGGCGTCGTCACCCGCCGCCACGCCCGCCGCGTGCGTGCCTACACCGCGCTCGTTATGGTTGCGCTCGCCGCCACTTTGGGTGCCGCAACTTACGCCTGGTTTACCAACAACATGAAGGTCAACACCAACTCGGTGAGCGTGCGCAGCGACACGTCCAAGCTGGTGCTGGAGCTGGGTGACGCCGATCGCGGCAGCTGGTCGCAGCAAGGCGATGCATCTCTGGCCTCCACCGCGAACGGCGCCGTGACGCTCTACCCGGTCTCGACCTTCGACCTCAACGGCTTTGCGGCCTGCGCACAAAACAACTCTGCCGGCGATGCCACAGTGTTTGAGCAGGCAAAAGACAACGGCTCCGCGTTCTACCACGGCTGGATCGACCTGCGCCCCACCATTACCGGAACGGGCGCCAGCAAAGTGGCGGGTAAGGTCAACCTGTATCTGGTCGAATCACTGGTTCCACAGGGTGCCGATGCCGAGCTGCTGCGCGCAGCCCGCGTGGGCATAAAGATCTCGAGCGGCAACCAGGTGCTTGCCACCAGCATCTTTGAGCTCGACAGCTCCGACAGCGGCCATCGCGGCGAGCATCCCACGACTGCGCCTGCGGGCCTGGCGGGCTACGCCGATGGCATGCTGCTGGGCTGGCAAAACGGCCAGCTTGCTTGCGGTGCCAACGTAACGCAGGACCCGGCCGCCTTTACGCTGGACACGAGCGAGACGGCTACGCGCCCGCAAAACTCGCTCGCCACGCTGGCGCTGGGCCAGACCTATCGCCTGGACATCTATTACTACATCGAGGGCACCGACCCCGATAGCGCCGACTACCTGCGTCAAGACCCGGGCACCCTGCACCTGGCCCTCTTTGCGACCTTGGACGGTGAGTAGCCATGACGCGTAAGCAACCAGCCGCCAACTGCACGCCCGCCACCGGCAAGCCCAACGCCGCCACGCCCGCCGACACCGACCTGCGCCGCAAGCTCACCACCACCGTGGTGCTGGTGCTGTTTGCCCTGGTGGCGATAGCCATGGCAACGTTCGCCTGGTTCTCCATCGCCGATAGCGCCAAGACCCGCATGCTCATGATCGACGCCAACGCCGATGGCTCGCTGCGCTTTGACCTGGACGAGCACGCCACGTTCGACGAATACGTCCACAGCCTGGGCTTCGACCAGATCTCGGCGCGTATCGCCAGCGAAAAGGGCGTGGACATCGATGCGTCCAAGCTCAAGCCCGTCACCACGAGCGACTACCAGACCTTCACCTTCGAGGACGGGTCCACCGCCGACCCCGCCACCGGCGCCTACTTGGAGTTCACGCTGCACTTTATGAGCAGCACGGACCTGCGCGTGCGCCTGACCGGGCAGGATGGCGACGGCGGCGCATCCGGCACGCGGTTTGGCTCCGACACGCAGGGCATGGCCAGCGCCATGCGCATGAGCTTTACCGCCGACGGCCGCACCTGGGTCTACAACCCCAATGGGGGCGGGGGCTCATCCGGCACGGCCACGGTCTTTGGACTCGACTCGGGCGCCGCCACTGCGGCCAGCGACATGTTCGACCTCATAACAGAAACGGACAAGCCGGTGACCGTTCGCATATGGCTCGAGGGAACGGACCCAAATTGCACTAATATGCTAAAGGGAGCTAACTATTCGGTTTCGATGCGCTTCGAGGGCATCGAGGAACAGTAGATACGCACGGCGGCCACCGGGCCGCGCACGACCTAGACAGACACGGTAGTAAGGGACATCATGCAATCTGTTAAAAAAGTCGCATCCATCGCGTTGAGCGTCGTCATGTGGATCATCATCTTGGTGGCGGCCCTGTATGCGTTTACCACGCTCGCCACGCGCGAGGACGGCAGCGTCTCTGACATCGCCGGCTTCACCCCGCTCGCCGTGCAATCTGACTCCATGGCGCCCACGTTTAACAAGGGCGACCTCATCTTCATCAAAAAGTGCGACACCTCCAAGCTCGAGGTGGGCGACATCGTGACGTTCCATACCATCATCGACAACGAGTACGCGCTCAACACGCACCGCATCGCCGCCATCGACGAGGTCAACGGCATGCGCAGTTTTACCACCAAGGGCGACAACAACGACGTGGCCGATACGCACATCATCAGCGACGGCGACATCGTGGGCAAGTACCTGTTCGCGTTGCCGCAGATGGGCAAGGTCATGGACTTCCTGTCCAGCTCCATGGGCTTCCTCATTGTGATCGTGCTGCCCATGCTGCTGTTCTTTATCTACCAGGTGTATCACCTCATCGTGGTGGGCATGAACCTCAAGCGCGCTATGGCCGAGGAGGACCGCCTGGCCGCCGCCGCTACCATCGTGGACGCCGAGGGCAAGGGTGACGCCGCCGTCACGGCCGATAGCGCCGCCGAGCAGCTTGCCCAGGCCGAGGCCAAGCTCGAGGAAGCCCGTCGTCTGAAGGCTGAGGCCGAGGCGGCGATGAGCGCGTCCAAGCAGGAGGGTACCGACGGTGAGTGAGTTTCTGGGATTTGCCTGGGAGCTGCTGGCAAAGGTCGTCTACAACGTCGTTGCCGTCGTGAGCTCCATTCTTAACCTGCTGGTGTTTGGCTGGGTTGAGTACTTCAACATCTTTATGACCTACTTCACCACGTTTGACCTGGTGGGAAAGATCGGCGCGGTCATTCTGTTTGCCATGCTCATCGCGGTCCCCGTGCTGATCGTGGCCATTCTGATCCACCACTACCGCATCAACCGCCGCCTGCATCGCGACGACACGTCCAACAAGGCGCTCTATCGCGAGATCGGCCGCCTCAACAAGCAGGTGCTCGACCTCATGGACGAGAAGAACAAGCTGCTGGCGCTCAAGGTCAATGCCATGGGCGGCACCAAGCAGATTCCGTACGTGGGCGCCTCGGCCCTGGCCGACGACCACCTGCCCACGGTGGGCAACGTGGTGGGCGCCGCCGCGGGTGCGCCTGCGGCCGAGGGCGCCACGGCCGCCGTGGTATCGGGCAACGCATCGCTCGCGCTCGATGGCGCGGGCGTTAAGGACGCCGCGGCCGCCATGGCCAAGGCCACCGTCGAGGCCAAGACCCTTGCCGAGGAAAAAGAGATCGCCCAGGCCAACCGCTTCCCCAAGCTGTCCCTTGTGGACCTTAAGTACCGCGACTGGGAATCGCCAGCCTACGACGATGCCATCTCGCTGGAGGACTTTGTCGACAGCTTCCGCGCGTTCGCCTGCAGCCAGATGAAGCTCTACTACACGCCCGAGGTCATCCGCCGCTTTGTGGCCGGCATGGCCGCCTCCAAGCTACTGATCCTGGAGGGTATCTCGGGTACCGGTAAGACCTCGCTGCCCTACAGCTTTAGCCGCTATTTGGACAACCCCGCGACCATCGTGTCGGTGCAGCCGAGCTTTCGCGATCGCACCGAGGTGCTGGGCTACTTCAACGAGTTTTCCAAGCGCTTTAACGAGACCGAGTTCCTCCGCGCCGTGTACGAGGCGGGCCTTCGCCAAGACCCGTCCATGATCGTGCTCGACGAGATGAATCTCGCCCGCGTGGAGTACTACTTTGCCGAGATCCTGTCGGTGCTCGAGATGCCCAGTCACGACGAGTGGGTGCTCGACCTGGTGCCCACCCAGTGGGCGGCCGACCCCAAGGGTCTGCACGACGGCAAGCTCACCATTCCCGACAGCCTGTGGTTTATCGGCACGGCCAACAACGACGACTCCACCTTTACCATTACGGACAAGGTGTACGACCGCGCGATTCCCATCGAGCTCAACGAGCGCGCCGACGCGTTTGAGTGCGAGCCGCACGAGCGCGTGCACGTGACGGCCGAGCATCTGCAGTATCTGTTCCAGAAGGCCAAGGTCGAGTACGTGATCGATGACGAGCTGCTCGAGAAGATGCACAAGCTGGACCAGTACCTGCAGACCCGCTTTAAGCTGGCCTTTGGCAACCGTATCATCAAGCAGATGTACGACTTTATCCCCGTGTACGTGGCGTGCGGCGGCACCGAGCTGGGCGGCATGGACTACATCATCGCCCGCAAGGTGCTCAAGAAGTTTGAGTCCATGAACGTGAGCTTTGTGCGCGACGAGATGAAGGGCCTGATCGAGTACATCGAGAAGACCTTTGGCGAGGGCGGCCTGCCCGATTCCGTCATGTATCTGCAGCGGATCCAGAACTTCTACTAATGCCGTAAGCGCGGGGCGTGGGACAAGACAATCAGTAGCGTTTGCTCTGTGTGGTGTCGCCACGCCCCTTCCCGATCGATCCAACCTATGGAGTAACCCATGTCCGAGACCATTCAGGACCTCTATACCAGCTTCTCCGAGCAGATGGAGCCCATCCAGGAGGACAGCCGCTACTTCCGCTATCTGTTTGAGATGGCGCAGGCCTCGGGCACCACGATCGAGCAGCAGCGCGAGGAACTCGTCAAGGTGGTGGATGAGGAGTGGATCAGCATGATTGAGGACTCGCTCGACGCCATCAACACCATCATCGAAAATCCGCGCCGCTTTATCACCACCGAGGAAGAGGTGGTGCCGGTCTCGCTCGCCAAAAAGATCAGCGCCGACAGCGTCCGTCACCTGAGCCAGAACACGCAGTTTTTGGCGCCGAGCGACGATGGCGGCGTCCATCCCACGCGCATCCTCAACGTCAGTACCGTCGAGACGTACGACCTGTACGAGAACCGCTTTATCTACCACCTGATTCAGCGCCTGCTGACGTTTGTAGACAAGCGTACCGACGTGATCTTTTGGTCGACGGGCAACGAGATCCGCAACCGCTTTAAGATGCACAGCAAGATCGACGACGCGTACGAGGAGATTGAGTACAACGTCGAGATGACGGTCAAGAACCGCCAGAGCTTTGCCGAGAACGACGCCGACAACATGGATGTCTTTATGCGCATCGACCGCGTGCGCCGTCTGGTCATGGCGCTGCGCGGTGCGTCGTTCTGCCAGATCATGAACGGCTGCAGCGCGGTCCGCAGCCCCATCCAGCGCACCAACCTCATCATGAAGGACCCCAACTACCGCAAGTGCTACCAGCTGTGGCAGTTTATGGAGCGCTACGACAGGGTGGGCTACAACATCGACGTGCAGCAGCAGGCGCTGGCGTTCGATGACGAGTACATGGTGCAGATGTACACCAACCTCATCAACAACTACACCGTCTTTAAGAGCCTGACCGACGACGAGCGCAACCTGCAGGAGCTCGAGAGCGTGCATCCCGAGCCGGTGGCGCCCAAGTTTATTAAGGAGATTAAGGAGGTGCAGGTCGACAGCCCCGATCTGCCCGATGTTGAGGTCCGCCGCGTGTTTGTGGAGGAGGTCACGCAGGCCCAGCTGGATGCCGAGCAGGCGCTTGCCGAGGCCCGCGAGCAGATTGAGGAGCTGCAGGGGCAGCTGAAGTCCTGGAAGGTGCAGGCGCACGCGCTGACCGATGAGCGCGACGACTTGGCCGACGAGCTGGACGAGGCAAAGACGCGCGAGCTGGCGATGACGCAGCGCGCACAGATTGCCGAGGCCGATGTTGAGGAGCTGCGCGCTTCGCTGGAGGATGTCGAGGCCGGCAAGAAGGCTGCCGAGGATGCTGCCGTTGAGGCGCGCTCGACCGCGGCGGCCCAGCTTGAGCAGATGCGTGCCGAGGCTGATGCCGAGGTCGCGGCCGTTCGTGCCGATGCCGATGCCAAGGTTGCGGCCACAGAGCAGGCGGCCGCCGAGCAGGTCGCGCAGGTCAAGAGCGAGTCCGCCGCGGCTCTGGCTGCCAA
>OGPU01000796.1_pt1 | contig 32589 bp, 27 predicted proteins | sample 1552991 | NCBI WGS metagenome assembly OGPU01 (sample SAMEA2580296, study PRJEB22360) | human gut metagenome | biome: human gut; feature: human-associated habitat; material: faeces | place: Denmark | collected 2008/2010 | reverse complement strand
GTCCCTGAGCAACTGTCTCATGTCCCGCCCCACCGCCGCTAGTAATCCACCTCGTCGATGCAATCGCTGAATTGCGAATTGTAGAGCTCGGCGTAGAAGCCGTCTTGCAGCAAGAGCTGCTCATGAGTGCCCATCTCGACGATGTCACCCTCCCTCAACACAAGAATCGTGTCCGCATCGCGTATGGTCGAGAGGCGATGCGCGATGACGAAACTCGTGCGCGTGCTCGTGAGCTCGGTCATCGCATGCTGGACGAGACGTTCCGTACGCGTGTCGATAGAGCTCGTCGCCTCGTCGAGAATGAGGATTTCGGGATCCGCGAGCAGGGCGCGCGCGATGGTGATGAGCTGGCGCTGACCCGCCGATATGTTGGAAGCCTCCTCGTTGATGACGGTGTCGTAGCCATCGGGGAGTGTATGGATGAAATGATCGACGTGAGCTGCCCGGGCGGCGCGCTCTATCGCCTCGTCGGTCGCCCCATCCACCCCGTAGGCAATGTTGTCGCGAATGGTCCCGTTGAACAGCCACGTGTCCTGGAGCACCATGCCCATGTGCGAACGCAGCTCGTCGCGCTTGATGGTGCGAATATCGCGCCCATCGAGCAGAATCGCACCCGCATCGATTTCGTAGAAGCGCATCAGAAGATTGACGATCGTCGTCTTTCCCGCTCCGGTGGGACCGACGATCGCGACCATCTGCCCGGGCTGCACCTCGACCGAAAGGTCATGGATGACGGGCTTTTCCGGATCGTAGCCAAAGCGCACGTGCTCGAACTGCACGTGTCCCTTGCGCGCCGTCGTGTCGGGAAGAAGCGCGGTCTCGTCGCTCATCTCGGGTTGGTCGAGAATCTCGAAGACGCGCTCAGCACCGGCAATCGTGGCCTGGAAGGTATTGATGATGCCCGCCAACTGGCTGATGGGCCGTGTGAAGTTGCGCATGTACTGCGTGAACGCTTGTACCTCACCGACGGTGAGCGCGCCGATGACCGCCTGCCAGCCACCTATGCACACTATGGCGATGTAGGCGAAGTTGCCCACGAAGATCATGAGCGGGCGAATCAGGCCCGAGACGAATTGCGCGCGCCAAGCGTGCCCGAAATACTCGTCATTGATGCGCTCGAAGTCCCTGATCGCGCCCTCTTCGTGCGCGAACGCCTTGACCTCGGTGTGTCCGCCGTAAGTCTCCTCGATGTGCGCGTCCAGCACGCCAAGTGCGGTCTGCTGGGCGAGGAAGAACCTCTGCGAGCGTTTCGCGACGACGGCCGTGAGCGCGATGGAGATGGGCAGCGTGCACAGCGCGACGATGGTGACGAGCGGACTCATGAGCATCATCATGACAAAGACGCCGATGATGGTGATGACCGACGTGAGCGCCTGCGTCATGCCGTCTTGCAGCGTCGTCGAGATGAGGTCGATGTCGTTGACGACGCGCGAGAGGATGTCACCCTTCGAATGCGAGTCGTAATAGGACAGCGGGATGCGGTTGAGCTTCTCCTCGGTCTGCTGACGTAGCGAGTAAACGACGTTTTGCGCGACACGCGCCATCACGAACGCCTGCAGGTACGTGAAGACCTGATAGCAGACGTACAGGACGATGAGCACGAGCAGGATCTCCCTGAGCAGGTCGAAGTTCACGCCGGTTCCCGGCTCGCCATTGGCGATCGCGACGCCGGCCCTGAATATCTCGGTTGTCGCCAGGCCCAGCTGCCGCGGCCCGAGTATGTCGAAGACCGTGGCGATGATGGCGCAGACGAGCACGAGAACAATCTTGGGGATCTCGGGCTTGACGAACGCAAGCAAGCGGCGAAACGTCCGCTTGGCATTCTTCGCCTTGCGCGTCGGCATGGTGGCGTGGGGCCCATGGGGACCATGATGCCCGGGGCCAGGGCCATTGCCCGCCATGGGATTCTTGTGCTGAGGGGACATCCGCTAGCTCGCCTCGCCTTCCGTGATCTGGGAGGCGACTATCTCGTTGTAGACCTCACTCGCCCCGAGCAGCTCCTCGTGGGTGCCAATCGAATCGATGCGTCCCTCGTCGAGCACGATGACCATGTCGGCATCCATGGCCACGGCGACGCGTTGCGCCACGATGAGCACCGTCGCGCCCTTCGTCGCGCGCTTGAGATGGGCGCGAACCTGGGCGTCGGTCTTGAAGTCCAGGGCCGAGAACGAATCGTCGAAGACGTAGAGCCCCGCCTTCTTGGCGAGTGCGCGCGCTATCGCGATGCGCTGCTTCTGTCCGCCGGACAGACCACCGCCAGCTTGCGTGACCTGCGTTTCGAAACCGTCGGGCTTTTCCATGATGAAGTCATACGCCGCCGCTTCGCGCGCCGCCTCGATGACCTCATCGTCACTTGCGTCCTTGTTGCCATAGCGAATGTTATCGGCGATCGTCCCCGTGAACAGCGTGGTCTTCTGCGGAGCATAGGAAATGAGCGTGCGGAGCTGCGCTTGCGGAATGCGCGCGATGTCGACGCCATCGAGCAGGATTCGTCCGTCCGTGGGGTCGTAGAAGCGCTCGATGAGGTCGACAAGCACGCTCTTGCCCGATCCCGTCGCCCCGATGAGCGCATAGGTCTTGCCCGCCTCGAGCTCGAAGCTTATGCCATCGAGCGTCGGCTCCTCTGCACCCTCGAAGGTGAATCTGACGTCCTCGAAGCGCACGGTGTGCGCCCGGTTGGGGGCGGGAGCCTCGACGCGCATAGCATCATCGGGATCATGGACGGAAGGCTCACACTGCAAGACGGCCGTGATGCGCTCGGCAGCGGCCTGGGCGCGTGGCCAGATCATGAAGATCATCGAGAGCATCATGACCGACATGAGCAACAGCATGGCGTACTGGATGATCGCCATCAGATCGCCCGCCTGGAAACTTCCCAAGTCGACCAACTGCGCGCCAACCCAGGCGATGACGATGATCACGAGGTCCAGCACGAAACCGATAAGCGGCATGAGCACCGACATACGACGTGCCACGGAGACGTTGGTATCGGCGAGCACCTTGTTGGCGACCGAAAAACGCCCCTCCTCGAAGCTTTCCTTGTTGTACGCCCTGATGACGCGGATACCCGTGAGGCCCTCACGCGTGACGCGATTGAGGTCGTCGATGCGAGCCTGCAGGGACCGCAGGAGCGGGACGGTGAATTTCATGACGATAGCCACGATGACGGCCATGATGGGAATGGCCGCGAACACGGCTATCGAGAGCTCGACGCTCTTCTGGAACGCCATGAAGGCCGCCCCGACGAACATGATGGGCGCCATCATGGCAATCGTCATGCTCATGAGGGCGAAGCGCTCGAGCTGTTGGATGTCGTTGGTCGTGCGCGTGATGAGGGACGAGGTGCCGAACTCTCCGATTTCGCGCAGACTGAACGCGGTAACCCGCTTGTAGACGGCGCTGCGCAGGTTGCGCCCGAACCCCATGGAAGCGCGCGCGGCGCATAGCCCCGCCGCGATATCGGCGACAACGCAGCCAAGTGCCCAGAGCAACATCAAGCCGCCCGTCTGGAAAATGTAGGGCACGTCGCCATTCGCGACACCCGTGTCGATGACCTCGCTCATGAGGTTGGGAATCATGAGATCGCAACCGACGCGAATGGCCGTAAGAACGAACGCCCCTACGAACAGGGGCGTGAAGCGCATGAAATATGTCCTGACGAGCTTGAGCATGGCCAAGCGGGATTAGGACCTATATCCATTGGGATTGGCCTGCTGCCAGCGCCACGAATCAGCACACATGTCCGCAATGCCGTATCGCGCCCGCCATCCGAGCTCGTCTGCCGCCTTGGCGCAATCGGCATAGCAGGCCGCTATGTCTCCCGCTCGGCGCGGTTTGATGGCGTAAGGAACCTCGATGCCGGTTGCATTTTGGAAGGCGTGCACAAGCTCGAGCACGCTCGTGCCATTGCCCGTCCCCAGATTGTAGACATGCAAGCCGCCCTCGGGCTTGATCGCCTTGAGCGCGGCGACATGTCCGCTCGCGAGGTCCATGACGTGGATGTAATCGCGCACGCCGGTGCCATCGGGCGTGTCGTAGTCATCGCCAAAGACGCCGAGCTTTTCGAGCTTGCCCACGGCAACCTGCGTGATGTAGGGCATGAGGTTATTGGGGATGCCGGCCGGATCCTCGCCCATGGTGCCCGACGGATGCGCACCGATGGGGTTGAAGTAGCGCAGCAGCACGACGTTCATGTCCGGGATGGCGTGCTGGACGTCGGCGAGGATGTCCTCGATGATGGACTTGGTGCGCCCGTAGGGATTGGTTGCCTCGCCCTTGGGCATGTCCTCGGTCAAGGGCAGCGCTTGCGGCGTGCCGTATACCGTGGCCGAACTCGAGAAGATGATGTTCTTGCAACCAGCATCGCGCATGGCCTCGAGCAACTCGACCGTGCCGCCCACGTTGTTGTCGTAGTACTCGATGGGCTTCTCGACCGACTCGCCCACGGCCTTGAGCCCGGCGAAGTGAATCACACAGTCGATGTCATACTCGGCGAAGACCTCGCGCAGCTTGTCCGCATCGCGAATATCGCCCTCGATGAAGGGGACGTCGACTCCCGTGATGGCCTTGATACGGTCGAAGACGACCGGAGATGCGTTGCACAGATTGTCATATGCGATGGGCTCGTGACCGGCGTTTAGAAGCTCGATGATCGTGTGGCTTCCGATGAAGCCCGCTCCTCCCGTGACCAGAATCTTCATTGCTCTCCCCATGAAGTGGATTTATGACTCTTGGCCTATGATAGCGCAGGAGCCATTTGGTGAGAGAACGTTTGTGTAACGACTTGCGCCTACTTGCGCAAGCCCCAGCAAAACAGCAGCAGCATGAGAACCGAGCACGCTCCCATGACGATGGCAAGCCCGCCCACGTAGCTCGCCCACGGCAAGGTCATGACAACGGTGCCTATGGCACCGAGCACGGTGTACATGAAGTTCACGATCGCGCTAGCCGAACCTACCTGCTCGGGTGGCTGGTCAAGCAGGACCACGAAGGCATGTGGACGAATGATGCCCTCCATGAGAGCGTAGGGCGCGAAAACGAGGAAGAGGGCAAGCGGCCCCCATGGCCCGAAGAACCAGGTGAGCGCAGCGCCCGCCAAACCGAGCATGATGCAAAGCAAAGTGAGGGGCCTGGGGCGCATCGCCTTGGACAGGCGCAGGTAGACAAAGGGGGCAAGCACGCTCACGGCGCAGGTGCCGGCATACACGAGGTTGTAGACGAGATAGCTCGCGCCAAAGTCGTCGAGCAGAATGTACGAGGCCACGGCGATATAGCCCATATAGGGCAGCCCGGCCAGGGCAACGATGAGCGCCATGGTGCAGAACGTGCGCTTCGAAAGCAGCCTGCGTCCGCGGGAAAGTGTATCGCGCAGGGCCGGAATGACGCCGGAAGCGAGCCGCTGGGAAGGCTGCAAGGTCTCGGTGATGAGAAAGGCGAAGACGAGATCGACGCTTCCCATGACGGCGAGGGCGATGAATATCTCGCGCCACCCGCCAATGCTCAGCAGCAGCGTCCCGAGGAAAGGGGCGAGGACGGGGCCGATGATGACAAGCGACTGCAAAAGCGACATCGCGAACTTGAGGTCCTTGTCGGCATAGGCATCCTTGATGAGCGCCGTGACATCGGTCTCGACCAGACCAAAGCCCACGGCCTGTCCGATGCGAAACGTCGTGAGCATGAGCACCGACGTGGAAAGCGCGCAGCCGAACGAGGAGACGGCGAAAATCGCACAGCTCGCCACGAGGACCGGCTTACGCCCGAACTTATCGGAAAGCGGTCCCGAGACGAGAATCGCGAAGGCCGAGACGAACATGAACATGAACATCGTGAGGTTGAGAAACGATGCCGTGGTGTCGAACTCGTGAAGGAGACCGGGAAGCGCCGGCACGTACATGTCGATCGCGAGGATGAGCGTCGTGTTGATGACGAGCACGCACGCCAGAAAGGCGCGCGGCCCGAGGTGTTTCTGTGGCATGGCGAGTTGCATGGGCCATAGGATAGCGCAACGGGGCGAAGACGCCATGCCAGACCAGCATCACACCTTGCGAAGGCTCAGGGAACCGCTCGCCATGTCCACGTCAAAGCGCCCGATGACCTCGGCATTGGGGTCTCCATAGGTGACACTTCCCTTGGCGTTGGGCGGCCCGGCATACGGCGAACCCGATTGCACTGGGAAATCACTATCAACACGACCCGACAGGGCATCATAGGAGAGCCCGAAGGCGCTCTGGCTTGGAAGCGCGATATTTACCGAGCCGCTCGCGATATCCAGCTTCCCGGTCTTGGGGCACTGCCTGGTCGAGATGCTGACATCGCCACTGGCTATCTTCAGGTCAAACGCCTCAGCGAGATCACCAGCCAAGGCGACGTGACCACTTGCAATGTCGGCTTTGAGATTCTGGACGACCACATCGGCTACCTCGACAGTACCGGAGGCAACGCCGAGTTTCGCGGTCTGGCACGTCAGGCCCTCGACCGTGTAATCGCCCGAAGCGACATCAAGCTCGAAGCGCTCGAGGGACTGAGCGACGCTACGCGGAACCTTGACCTCGAGCTGCTTGGAGCCGAAGCTCGAACAGCCCGAAATGCCGTTTTTGAGAGTGTCGTAGCTAATGTAGAGAGTGCCATTCTCGCAGGTCCAGCGCAGGGGATGGCTGCGCACGGCCGAGCCCGTCTCCGTAAAGACGACCTCGCCACCCGTCTCGGCATCATCGCAAACGGTGATGGTAGCCGATCCGGCCGCCCACGCAATGGAGATGCTACGCACATCTGCGCCGGCGACAGTCCCCGCACCGGTTTCGCGCATGGTGACATCATCGTAGGAATAGTCGAAGTCATAGCTCGGCGTGCAGCGCGCGGAGCAGCTCGCGATGCCTCCGCACAGCACGATGGCCAAAAGGACGAGAAGGCCGATCTTCACATACGAAGCGGTTGTGAGACGCGTCATGGTTATCGGCCCTCCCCACGTTTTTCCTCGTGAGAGGCACGCCAGTTCGGGTCGTCTTCGACGACGCGAACAATCCAGTAGTAGATGGGAATCGTGAGGAAGATGACCCAGCCGGGGTGCCACCATCCAAAGACGAAGCCGATCACCAGGAAGATAATCACGCACAGCACGGGATACGGAAACGTCGCCCAAGGGCTATGCGTGGGACGTGCGGATGCGTGCTGTCCGTCGGGCGCCTGCGGAGCATAGCGCGTCTGCGGATCGGGTGGAGGCGGTTGCGGTGTATCCGGTGTCTTTCCCTGCGCACCAGAAGCATCCTTGGTCGCCTGCGCGACGGCATCCTTGAGCTCATCTTTCAGCTCGTGAACTTGCGCGGCAGCCTCGGCGCGGGCGGTCGACGCCGCCACGCTTTCGGCGGCTGCTGTGATGACGTCAGCGGAGACTTCGGCCGTCGCCTCCTTGTCGGCTTCCTCGAAGCGCACGTCGTCGCTGATGTCCACATCCACACGCACTAACTCGTCAAGCGTCACGCCATAGAGATCTGCGAGGGCGATGAGATTGCCCGTGTCGGGTGATGATTCCGCTCGCTCCCATTTGGAAACGGCTTGTCGGGAAAGGCCAAGCCTATTTGCTAGCTCCTCCTGGCTATAACCCTTCTCGCGACGCATAGCTGCAAGGCGCTGCGCGATTTCTACGTTCATGCGGGTGCCCTTTCGTCTTGACGTCATGCATCCTCTCATTCGTCAAACATACGGGTTGCGCCTTGGTTGCACTAGCCTTTTTAGTAGTCATTTCACGCATTATCGCACGCAACCGACGGTTGCGCACGTCCATGAACGGGGCAAATCAAAAGACGATAGCTCTTCCTTTCTCGTGCCCAAAGGCAAAGCGGGGAGAAGCGTCCCCGGCGTGAGCCGGCGTGCTATTCTGGAAAGAGAACCATTTCGGCCTAGAGGGAGCACGCCATGAACCAAACTGACTTGATGGGCAAGCGCGTCGTCATCGCATTGGGCGGCAACGCTCTGGGCGATGACCCCAAAGAACAGCGAAAGCGCATTGCCGGCAGCGCCAAGTTCATCGCCAAGATGATCAAGGAGGGCATCAACGTCGTCATCACGCACGGCAACGGCCCACAGGTCGGCATCATCAACCAGGCCTTCGAGGTTGCTCATGACGATGATTCCGCCCACGTGCCCTTCATGCCGCTGCAGGACTGCAACGCCATGAGCCAAGGGTATATTGGAGCGCAGCTCACCTGCGCCCTCATGAACAAGTTGTACGAATTCGACATCATGCGCTCGGTGGTCGACGTCGTGACCCATGTGGTGGTGGACGATGACGATCCCGCGTTCAAGGACCTGGAAAAGCCCATCGGCGCCTTTATGACCAAGGACGAGGCGGAGAAGCTCTCCGAAGCCGAAGGCGTGCCGGTCAAGGAGGATTCCGGTCGCGGTTGGCGTCGCGTCGTGGCAAGCCCCCGCCCGCAGCACATCCTCGAGATCGACCAGATCCGCGATCTCATGGACGCCGGTTACGTGGTCGTCGCCTGCGGAGGCGCGGGCATCCCCGTCATCGAAAGCGATGACCTCTACACCGAGGTCGAGGCCGTCATCGACAAGGACCTCACGAGCTCGATTCTGGCCTGGAAGCTCCGGGCGGACTTCCTCGTCATCCTCACGGCGGTGGACAAGGTCTGCCTGAACTTCAACACGCCCGAGCAAAAGGAAATCGACACCATGACGGTACATGAGGCGAGAGAATACATCGACCAGGGGCAGTTTGCCCCCGGTAGCATGCTGCCCAAGGTGCAGGCCTGCGTGGAGTTCGTCGAGGCGCATCCCGGCGGCCGGGCCCTCATCGCCTCGCTCGAACACGCCGCCGAGGCGCTGCGCGGCGAGAACGGCACCCTCATTACCGCGTAGGAACCGGCTCCTAATACCCCATCTCGTGAAGGCGCGCGTCATCTAGGCCAAAGTAATGCCCGATTTCGTGAATGACGGTCTTGCGAACCTCATCGGCGATTTGATCGCGCGTGGCGAAGCAGCGTTCGTGCGGCCCCTTGAAGATGGTGATGACATCAGGGTATCCGCCCTCGAAATCGCCGTAGTAGCGCTCGGTGAGGGGCACGCCGCTATACAGGCCCAGAATCTCCCCGCCGTAGCGTGTGCCTGCCGGATTGCCCGCCTCGTCCAGCCTTCGTAGCTCCTCGTCGGTGGGCTCGTCGGCAATGACCACCGCGACGTTTTCCATGTCCTGCACGAACTGCTCGGGCATGTCGTCGAGCGCCTGCTCGACCAGCTCCTCGAATTCGTCATCGCTCATGTGAACCATGGGTCCTCCCTATTTCGTGCCGAAGATGCGGTCGCCCGCATCGCCCAGACCGGGAACGATGTAGGCGTCCTCGTCGAGGCCCTCATCCACGGCGGCGACGTAGATGTCGACATCGGGATGGGCTGTGCGCACCGCCTCGATTCCCTGCGGTGCAGCAACTAAGTTCACGAGGCGAATGTTGTTGCAGCCGCGCTTCTTCAGGCTGGAGATTGCGTCAACTGCGCTGCCACCCGTGGCCAGCATGGGATCGACCACCATGATGACGGAGCTTTCGTAGCCCTCGGGCATCTTGTAGTAGTACTCCTCGGGCAGGTGCGTCTGCTCGTTTCGCACGAGGCCGATATGACCCACGTGGGCAAAGGGCATGAGCTCCAGCAAACCGTCGACCATGCCGAGGCCGGCGCGCAGTATGGGCACGATGGTGAAGAAGTCGTCCTTGAGAACGGGAAAGGCAGCGCGGCAGATTGGCGTGTCGACCTCGCGCAGCTTGGTGGGAAAGTCGCGCGTGATCTCGTAGCCCATCAAGATGGAGATTTCCTTGAGAAGCGCCCTGAACTCGGGCGAAGTCGTGTCGCGATCGCGCATGTGGGTGAGCTTGGCCTCGATGAGCGGATGGTCGATGACGTGCACGCTTGCCATGGTCTGCGCCTTTCGCGAGAGGTGGTATCGTGAGGATATTGTAGCCGTTGGCGCATTGGCAAGGACAATAGAACAATCTTTCATCTTGCTTATTTAGCAGCTACTTTAAATGCGTCATATATTGATATGGGAATCACAAGCGCGACCTAGACAGCAGCACAACGACGCCTCCATGACCGGTAAATACCCCAGAGCACGGACAGCACAAGCACGACGAGCATCACACAACCGAAAGCTGGGTAGAGCTGAAAAGACGTCAACCCCGTTGCAGCCATAGCGTATGTCAACGTCTGCGAACTTGCACTTACGGCAAGCCCATTCGATGCCGCAACCACCGAAGTCGCCATGCCGTTTTTAGCATTGGGCACAAGCTCGGTGCAGTACGTATAGAAGAAGCAGAAATAGAACGCCCAGCCAAGACCGGCAAGTGCAAGAGTCATCGCTGCGACAATCTGCGAATCCGTCCACGACAAGATAAAGAAAGCGGCGGCAATGGCAAGCAGCCCCGGAATGTACACCTTATTCTTCAAGGCCTTGTAGAAAAAGCCGAACGCGATTGATCCGATAGCAGTAGATATGGTCAAGATACTCGTAAGCAACCCCGTAAACGCCTCATCGCCCAACCCCTTGTCGGAAACGTAAACGCCCACGAGATACAAAATAATGTAGTAGAGCAGGGCCACAAAGAAAACTTGTACTGTCAGCGGCACAATTGCCACCCACCATTTTTTCGTGGCCCCACCCTCATTAGTCCGCGCCACGTTCATAGCCCGGCCAAGCGCACCGGCAGACGAACGTGATTCGCCATGTACTGCTTCCACGCGTTCGAAGGTATCTGTCTTTGGGGGAAAGGAGGGAAGGAACGCAACGAGCATGGCGAGAACGGGGACAGCAAGCCAGTACGCCCTATAGGAAAGCACCCATCCACCAACGGCAAGAAAGCCGGACGCAGATGCGAGCAGGGCGCCCAGCACGGACATGCAGGCGTTATACCAACCTACATAGCGCGCGTGCTGCGTATCATCAGTAAAAAGGTCTGCGAGAATGGCAAAAGACGCTGTGTTAGTTATGCCCCAACCAATGCCGGTGGCGAGCAGCCTCATTACGACGAAATACCAAACATTCACATACAAGATGCCAAATACGGACGAGAGGGTAAAGATGGCAAAACCCGCGACCATGATGATGCGCTTGTCTACACGATCGCACAGGTATCCAGCTAGAAGACCGAACGGAAGCCCGACGAGCGCGGGACCCGTTATTCCCAGATTTACGAGCCACAAGGGCGCATCGGCAAATGCCTCGTAAACATTCGCGACTATTGGATTTATTACCAAATCCCCCATGGTGCATATGGAAGAAAGGAACAGTGCCGCCAATGCAAGAAACAAGCGCGGTCTCGAAATGTGGGTTGCATTTGCCATCTATCAATCCCCCTATTGGCTAAGCCTCGTAGACAACTTGGCCGTCAACAATGGTGAGAGCAACCTTTGCTTCGAGAATCTCTTCCGGAGCCGCGGTAAACAGGTTGCGATCCATCACCACAATGTCAGCCAGCTTGCCTCTCTCAATCGAGCCAATCTCATGCTCGTAGCCCTCCGCGTAGGCAGCGCCGTAGGTGTACGCCTGCAAGGCCTGAGCCAACGTGATTCTCTGCTCTGGGACAAACCCTCCCTCGGGCTGGGCATCCCACGGCTGTTGGCGTGTTATGGCAGCATAGATACCCTCCATGGGATTGAAGTTCCAAACAGGGGCATCGGTTCCAAATGCAACGATTGCATGAGAATCAAGCAGCGATTTCTGAGGCCACATATACGGAATCCATTTCTCGCCCAGAAGCGCGGGGTAGCCCTCAACGTTGAGGACCGAGTGAATTGGCTGCATCGACGCGATTACGCCAAGCTGAGCAAAGCGCTCGACATCGTCAGGGCAACACGTTTCGATATGCTCGATGCAGTTATGGTGGCCCTTGAACCCTTGTTCCTTGCCAACCCGCTCGAACACGTCAAGCGCTTGCTTGACTGCTCCGTTGCCGATGCAGTGCAAACGCACGGAATAGCCGGCAGCATCCGCCTGTCGCACAAGAGAAAGTAGCTCGTCGTACGCAACAGTAGGCTCACCGCACGTAGAGGAATCGTCTGCATAGGGTTCTGTAAGATACCCGGTATGCGCCTCGCACACACCGTCCGTGATGAGCTTCACGCCGGCAAAGCGAACATGATCGCCAATGATGTTGTCTTGACACCAGCGCGCCCCTTCGAGACCGTCTGTCATCTTTGGGAAAAGACTAAGACGTATGGGCAGTTTTCCTTCTGCGTCAAATTCGTTGAATATTCTCATGTTGTCGTGCTCTTCTATGCCGCCGTATGGCCACACGACACCAGCGGCAGTAACGCCATGAGACAAGCATTCGTTGAACGAGGCGTTGAGTGCACGATCCATGTCACACGACACGTTCGCAAGCCCCCAAACGGGATCATTTGCGGGCGGCTCGAAATTAAGACCGGAAAGGCTTCCGTCGTCATTGCGTCCGATATAGCCTCCGTCCGGATCAGGCATGCCGGCAGTGTAACCAGCCGCGGCCAAACCAGCGCTATTCGTCCACCCCGTATGCATATCCCAACTAGCAAAATACGCTGGGCGATCAGGCACGAGCTCATCGAGGAGTTCCTTTGTCGGCTTTTCGCCGTTTTCCCAAGAATCGAAATTAAGATCGCAACCCACAATCCACTTGTTTTCCGGATGTTGAGCTGCAAATCCCCTGATTGCCTCGGAAACCTCTGCCTTGCTTGTCAAGCCCTCCAGAGAAAGCGTGTACTCGGCATCCTTCATGATGCCGTTCTGAAGAAAGTGCGTATGAGCGTCATTGAATCCAGGGCACACAAGAGCATCCCCGGCGTCAATTACGCGCGTTTCAAAACCAATGTGCTCGTCCGCTTCATGCTCGCTCAGGACATCAATGATGCGACCGTCCCTGATTACCACGGCACCTGCTACGGGTTCCAGCGTATTGCCGGTAAATATCGTTGAGCTCTTAATGACAATATCAGCCTTACTGGACATAACCTTTCCCTTTCTGTCGTTCTTGATGAAAAAAGGGGCGACCTCATAAGTCGCCCCTTAGCGAAAGCCAGATGATTACTTGTTGCCAAGTCCCTCATCACGCGCCTCGTTCGCCTGCTCTTGCACGGATTGCGCCTTACCGCCCTTGCGCATGGACAAGACGAAGACAAGCGAAACCACCGCGACAGCAATGAGCACGTAACCGAAAATCGGCCATGCCTGGACAGCGGTCAGACCCGTCGCCCCAACAATTCCCGTCAGGAGATAAGACGAACCAGCCGCGGCCAATCCATCGGAAAACGCAACGATGGAAGTTGCCGTACCAGCCTTGGAAGCAGGGACGAGCTCGGTCACGCGAACATAGAAGTAGCAGAAGTAGAACGGCCAGAAAAAGCCGGCGACAACAACGCATACAATCGTGACGACGGGATTTGGGAAAAAGCCCATTGCAATGAAGCACACGCCCATGATGATGGTTGCTGGAATGTAGACAAAGTTTTTCATGCGCTTATAGACAGCGCCGAAAATCAGCGACGCTACAGCCGTTGCAATCGTGCCAGCAGAGGCCAACATACCGATGAACGCCTCATCGCCAACTCCTGCATCCATAACGTAAACGGCAATCATGTAAAGCATCACGAAATAGCAGATTGCAATAAAGAAAACCTGGACAGCGAGCGGCAGAGTCTTGACCCACCAGCCCTTGGGCGCGGGCGCGGACTTGTTTTCGCTCTTTGCTGCGATATGACTTGGCGGAAGTTTCGGCAAGAACACGATGAGCATGATGAGCACAGGAACAGAAATCCAGTAGGTAAAGAATGCGTTCTGCCAAGCGGAAACGGCCAAAACACCGGCAACGGCTGCCATAATTGCGCCCATGATGGACATCACGGAGTTATACCATCCAACATATTTTCCATGCTCATCTTCATTCGGGAACATATCCGCGAGAATAGATAGAGCAGCCGTGTTAGTGATTCCCCAGCCCACACCAGTCGCGAAGCAACGCAGGGTGACGAAGGCGTAGATGTTTTCCTGAGCACCGAACACGGCGGACACCGTAAAGATGGCAAAGCCGGCTACCATGACCCATTTCTTATCTATGCGATCGCAGAGAAGGCCTGCCAAGAGGCCGAATGGAAGTCCGACGAGCGCCGGGCCTGTAATGCCGAAATTGATAAGCCACTCGGGATCGTTCGCAAACACTTCATAAAGATTTGCCACGATAGGATTGACAACCAAGTCACCCAACGTGCACATGGACGACAGGAACAGCGCCGCAAGCGCAAGCACCATCCTGCCCTTCGTAAGCTGCTTTGCTTCAGTCATTTCTCCCCAATCCTTTCTTCGGAAGCATTAGGCAGCGCCCTCTGCGCCGCCATGGAAGATGGAGGGACTTTAGCCCGCAAGCTGCGGAAGACGAAACATTCGAAGTTTATGGTTTAGAGATTGTTCACAGCCGCTCTCCTCGCAATGATGCCGTATTCGAGAATGGAGGCGCATATTGACATGCCCATAAGTTGCTTATGGTTTGCGAGGTCACAGGCATACCTGTCATGAAAAGTGTTGCATAATAGCGAAACCGAGAACAAGCAGGGGAAGGTCGTGGGTATGCCCGAATTGCAAAACACGTCAATGGCCCCCAGCAGAATAGAAGGCCTGGTGCCCGTCCCCTATGTCGGGATATCCTTCTTGCAATCCTGGATTTTCATGCTTTTCTATGCTCGAAGCGCGGGAATCGAAGCGGCCGCTCCCATTTCGCTCATGAGCAATTCCTATATGTTTAGCGTAATCATCATGGTGCTCACTGTGCTGGCCATAGCGTTCTGGCCATCTAATCTCAATGATCACCTGATGTCTTCGACAATGAAGGCAGTGGCGCCTATCTCACTAGCCATCAGTACAGCGGTTTTGATCACATGCGAAATGCTGGGATGCATCTGGCCCCTCTATGTAAGCTCTGCGGCCACGGGTATCTTTTCTGGCATCATGTCTCAACAATGGATAATCGCCTACCGACGAGTGGATTTACGAACGCTCATATGCAGCTTTCCCGTGCTTATTACCGTCGCCATAGGCACTTGCGTCACCGCCATGTACCTGCCGCATACGCTCATGATGGGCATTACGGTTATCCTCCCCTGTGTTTCTGGATTCATGCTGCACGGCGTTAGAAAGTACCTCTTTCCTCTCACAGATATTGACACCGGTCCTAAAGATAAGCCTCTTAACTTCGCAATGGTTCTTCTGCCTGTGGGCATATTCGGGTTCGCAACGGGATTTCTCGACTTCTTCTCGTTCGAAAGCACTTATACCTTCATTTTCTACGCTGCTGTATCCGTCATTCCTTTTGCGATTTCAGGTGCATTCGTGCTTCTGCACAACCGCGCAAATGCCATGCAATGCCACATACTCCCCTTGCTCGTGCTTATAATGCTGCTCGTTCCCTTGTTCATCCTCGCTGACGCCCTGCCAGCCTCGAATTTCATCGCTATTGGAGAACTTGGCAACGAGATAGTGCTATTCGCCATCGCAGTAGGATTTGCGGCATTTTTTGACCTCTCCTCTCTCAAAACTTATGCACTTGTTCGCGCAACAATGGTTTTTCTTAACACGGGCGGTTGGTATACAGCCTGGTTCAGCAATGAGAACCTCGACAACCTGACAAATGCCCTTGCATCCTTTGCCTTCATATTCATCGGTGTCGAGGTGTTGGCTGTGTGCCTTGTTGCGGCAACGGTAAATGCGCGAAAAAGAATGGCAGGGGACGGCGCACCCAATACGATAGACGCGTTGGACGAGGAAACCGATTCGGGTAGACATGCACCCTTGAATATCGTGCCCAATCGTGAGCTATCTGATATGTGGTTCGAGGCGCGTTGCACGGAGCTTGGGGATACGCATGGCCTGTCGCTACGAGAGCGTGATGTGCTCAAGCTCCTTGCCCAAGGCTATTCATCTGCGCGTATCCAAACGGAACTGTACATTGCACCTGGGACGGTCAATTACCACACGCGCAACATTTACACCAAGCTTGAGGTTCATTCCAAGCAAGAGGTAATAGACCTGGTATTCGATAACACCGAACGGGGAAGATGCGAGTAAGGTTCTGGCATTGCCCTTTCCGTCAACGCTTTGTCATAGCAAAGCGCCCGAACGGCGGGTCATCCATTGACCCGGAGAGGCTTCCTGCCAGATTGCTCCCCGTCTCTCGCGATACGCATTAACCGGCTTGCATCCACCGACCGCCCTCGCAGTGGCGCAGCAAGTAGTCGTAGTCGCGTAGACGCTGCGGGCCGTCGCGTCTGCCGCGATGAAACTCGCCAGGGCGGGACTTGTCATGATTCTCCTTCGAGCAACCACTCCGAAAGTTCCCGTATGCGAATGCCTGTATCAGTAGTGCCTTCCGCAGCAGCATCCCTTGTCAGGATCAGTTTGGGATAAGAGTCCCCAACGGCATTAAGCGGAGCTTCTTCCCTCTGGCGCGTTGTCTCGTCAAGAATCGATTCACAGACCTGGATATACATGCGATCGGAATGCTTTTGGGCGACAAAATCAATCTCCCCTGTGGGCAGAGCCCCAACGTTGACATCGTAGCTTCTCCGGCGCAACTCCATATAAACGATGTTTTCAAGCTGGAACCCTATGTCTTGCATCCGAAAGTCCGACTCAAGATTTCGTAGCCCACTGTCCGGCGCATAGTATTTCTTCTGAGGTTGCAGAACGGCCTTCCCTTTTAATCCAACTTGCTGGCATTCGTAAAGCGCGAAGGCTTTCTTTAGTGCATTGAGATAATTGTCGACGGTCTCAGAGTTCGTCTTTCTTCCCATGCTCGTCAGCGCGCCTGCAACTTTGTTGGCCGAGAACAAATTGCCCGCCGTGGTGTATGCATAGCGAAGCAGCTTTTCCAGCAGATCAATGTCGCGGATACCGAATCGCTTTGCCACATCGTTGAGAAGCACGGTGTCATGAATGGCGCCAAGTTCGCGCGTTGCCGCTTCCTGGGAGAACGCGGAGGCGGCAAACAGGCCCGGCATTCCTCCATATCGCAGGTAGAGGTTGAAGATCTCGCCCTTCGTTCGGTCGACACCTGCTTCGTAATGGTCCGAAAACTCATTGAACTCTCTGAACGAGAGCGGATATACCTCTATCTCCACATAGCGACCCGAAAGGTATGTCGCAAGATCGGAGGAAAGCAGGGAGGCGTTTGACCCGGTGAGGTAAATTCGCGCTCGGCCCGACTCATGGAGTCTTCGCACGGGCCTTTCCCAGCCCGTCACGTCTTGGATTTCATCGAGAAAGACATAGAAGGGAAAGGAAGGGTCAGCTTCATCCACGTAGAAGGACAGTTGAGCATCCAGCCATTGCGCATCAACGACTAGAGGCACGTCGTAAGAGTCCATTTTCATGAATAGAAGATTCTTCTCGGGCAAACCTTTCGCAAGCAAATCCCGTGACAACATTTTGAGAAGAGTCGATTTGCCGCAGCGTCGTATTCCCGCCAGGACCTTTATAGCAGGTGATTCCAGCGTCTGCTCAAGAACCTTCATGTAGCTCATGCGCGGGACGAGAGTATCGGATGTTTGGCCCATATACTTCCAATCATAGTTGGAATTTTTGGATATTATACCTCATAGTTTCAAATACGATTGAAACTTTATTCGAAATGCGGACACCACGATGACGCTAGTCGCGATTGGTTCCTATCATTTTGCTTAGCGCGTCCATGAACCCTTTCGGATCATCCAGGCTCAGTCCAATTGCGAGGGACCTCTTCGCCCCCATGAGGGTTTTCACTTCAATAGGCCCGCTCATCACAATCCATACGTTTGCCTGGTAGAAGGTGCCGTAGTTCAGCTTATCTGCCTTGTTGATATCCGCAGACTCACGACAGCCCACGCTTGCGATGCTGCTCAGGGATATCACGCCCGTCATCTGGATGCCACATGCGATTCGCAGCTCGTCATGCCCCAGGACCACCGGCCGCAGGCCACGCGCCCTTGCATCACCCGCAAGCCAAACGGCAGCATAGACGGAGAGCAGCGTCACGACTATCGCGACTGCCACATTCCATTGCGAGAGGAGCATGTGCATGGCAATGATCTCGACCGGAAAGGCCAACCCAAGCCCCAGCATCATGTTATAGAGTGCCAGCACTGCGGCAAGAAAGACAAACGAGGCCCATGATCGGCATGAAAGGGTCATGAATGGGCCTTTCTCTTGGCGGCGTGTTGACTATGTCATGTCAAGCGTTGGGTTATGATCCTAGAAAAGGGGACGGCCCCAGTCTCTCAGGAAGACTGGGGCCGCAAAAGATACGAATCGCATATCAGGATTGGCAGGGCTAACTCCTAGTCCTGTGCGCCTTTGAGCTGGAGCGCCCGCCGTCCGCCATACACAAAGAAGAACACGAAGGGCAGCAAGAGCGCACCGCCCATGAGAGGAAGTGCGGCGGGCAACTTGCTCCAATTGCTGATGGCGAGTGGACATACGATGCAGAGAACGAAGAGGAGCACCGCAATAACGCACATGATGGCAAAGGGCACCTTTCCGTTCAAGTCGCTGCCAGTCTTCTCCGATTCGAGCTCATCCATGCTCTTTCCGCTCGTATCGCGCACGAAGCAAAGTGCACAAATGAATCCAAGCGCGAATGGGATGATGAGCACAAGCACGACCATAGACCAGCTCGTCACTCCATCGCTGAGCTGGAACAAAGCCATACTTGCGATGCCGCCAAGGACAATCGAGGAGGCCGAGCCGCCAAAACGAGCGAACGCCTGGCACCATGAAACGCCTGTATTGCGAATTGCCGTCGGATATTGCTCGGGCATGAGAAGATTGCACGTGGTGATCGCATAATTGAGCGCGAAACCGAAAAGCAGCATGAGACCAATGCAGAACAGGAACTGATTAGGCGCCACGAAAACCGAGCAAAGTATCACGACGACTATCGCGAAAAGCCATGCGCCCAGACAATTGCGCTTGCGCCCGACCCTGTCGCCGATGATTCCACAAAGCGAGTTCGACAAAATGGCGGCGAAGTTGTTCCAGGTCTGCAGCGCGACAGCCTGCGAAGGCGTGTATCCAATGTCCTTGAACCACGCCGGCAGCCATGCGTTCATTCCGTATACGCAGAACTGACCGATGAAGTAGATTGACCAGATGGCGCAGGTGCCCAAGATGTATTTATCCGAGAACAAAACCGAAACGGAGGCGCTTTGCGGCTTGGGGGGCACGATGAGAAGATTCGGATCGTATTCAGTTGTGGTCCCAACAGACCGACGCTCGATGATCTCAAGTACCTTGACCGCATCTTTCTTTCGGCCGACATTGCTCAACCAGTGAGGCGATTCCAGCATCGCGAAGTGCAGGACAATGCCGTAAATAACCGGAATGCCGCCGATAAGGTAGCACAGGCGCCAGTTGGCGAACATCGTCTGCTCAAGCACGGCACCGACAGAATTCGTCGTCATGTAAACTACTTCGTTGGTGAACTCGCCCAGGAGCGGAGTCGTGGCATTGCAGATAGGGTTGGCAATGAGTCCCGCGACGACCCAGCCGCCTACCATGCACGCCTGCCCGATGCCGATGAACAGGCCGCGCCTGTTCGAAGGAACTGACTCGGAAAGCATCGTAGTTACGATGGGGATGCATGATCCGACACCGAGGCCCGCGATGAGACGAAAAACAGCGAAAAAGACGAGATCGTTGGCAAATGCCTGCGGAAGCGTAAAGGCTCCGTAGAACACGACAGCCAAGATGAGCATCTTCTTGCGTCCTATTCTGTCGGACACGATGCCGCCGATTGCGCCACCGATAACCATGCCGAGCAGGCCCCATGTCGTGAGAGAGCCCATGAGAACACCCGGATTGGGGTTGTCAGGCCAAAAGGTATGCGCGACGAAAAGATTCGTCGAGTTGACGATCATAAAGTCGTACCCGTCCAGAATCATCGCGAAAGCGAGAAGGATGAACACGGTCCATGTGTTCTTTGTGAGGCCAAATGAATCGATGACCTCGGAAATACTGTATTCCTTATTCCCCATGGTTCCCCCACAATCTGCCAGTACAGCTTTCAGACATGCATTGCACAGCCCAGCATGCCCATCCTGAAAATCGCGACGAGTATAGGGAAGCCAATCTGAATGAGTCCAATGCGGTAACTTCCCTTTCAGATTCCTCGTTAGGCAGAATGTTATTCCATAATGGAATAATTCAAGTAAACGTACTATAATTAAGTGTTGATTACATCGAGGAGGCGTCTATGAACACGAGTTATCTTGTCGAATTCGTCGAACTCGCGAAGCGCTTGAGTTTCACTGAAACAGCACGCTACCTAGACATGAATCAGCCGACGCTGAGCAAGCATATTGCCGCATTGGAACAGGCATTCAGAATGCCACTCTTTGATAGAACGGGAATCAACCTTAAGCTCACGAAGAACGGTGCCGCGCTCCTGCCTGGCGCATACAAGGTAATTGACGCCTACAACGACCTCCAAGCTCTCGCCACCGATCTTCGGAAGAATCCTCCTCCACGACTCGTGCTATATGGTCTTTCCGATGAGTCGCCTTCGACAGAAATACTTGGCATCATCGTTTCTGCGCTCAAAGAGAATTATGGCACCCAGTTTCTTGAGGTCAAAAGCGACAGGAAACGCACTCCGGAGAGCATCCTCGAAAGTGGAGATGCCGACATGGTCCTCGACTCGGCCGATATGGAAAATGGTGCTGAGGAGCGCCACGAAAAAGCAGCCCTCATGAAGACGCTGCCTCTCGTGGCATTTGTGGACAAGCAACATCCTCTGAGCATGTACGACGAGCTTCCGCTTGCGGCCTTCAAGGATGTCGAACTCATCAAATGCGAGGGCGTCTACATCGAGCGGTCATGGTGTCACATCGCACGTGCTTGCCAAAAGCTGGGATTCCAGCCTAGAACGCGTACCGTGCGTTGCTCAGGCACGGCAGAAATGCTCACTCTATGCGCTGATCTTGGATTATCCGCCCTGCTTCTCGCCGACAGTTTCGTCGAAAGAATTCCAAGCGGAATCTCGAACTTCTGCAAACCCATCAAAATACCCATTGAGGACGTGAGCATCCCCTTGTTCTTCCGTTACAGAGAAGATAACGACAATCCGCTCCTTGCCGAACTCGTCGCACATTTGGCAGAAAAGTAGCTTTTGACCGGCGTCTTTACTGATGTTTCAAAAACAAAAAGCCGCTCGAAAGCGGCTTCTCGAAATTCTGATGTTGGCGGGATTGACGGGGCTCGAACCCGCGACCTCCGGCGTGACAGAAAAACGGGGTCGGGCTGTACGGGGCTGATTTGCATGGCTCTGACCAGGCGTTTTAGGTGACCGTTTTAAATGCGTACAGAAAACCGCAGGTCAAAGAGTTTCAAATTCCAGAATCTCCAAATCAAGAAACCCCGTGCTAGAGCGTGTGAGGACGTATAAGGCATGTATTCGTCAGCCCTGTTTTTGGCCCTGTTTTGAGATTCGTCAGCCCCGTTTTCTCACAGCGCGTAACAGACGTCATTCACAGCCATTGGTCTGCGAGAATATGAGCAAGTTATCGGTATGGTCTGAAGAGCGAGAACTGAAAGCCCATCTTTGATTGGGGTGCGTTGGCCCTGTTTTGGTGTTGTGCTTCAGCCCCGTTTTCTCGGAGCCATCAGCCCTGTTTTCGGGTTATGGGCAACGAGCGATTCGCTGAACAGCGGTTATGCTTGATGAAGGCCAAAACTTCTTTCTTTTTCAACCGCGAGCCTCCGGCGATGAGAAACAGAGGATATTTAGAGATGATTGTTATAGCCGCCTATCATGATAAAGCCAAGATGCACATAGACACCGCACCGAGCAGACGATCGAGTCAACGGCTCACCGGCTCACCAAGTGTGAAATGAGACCTTGCAAGCAGGGTCTCTGTTGCTTGGGGCTCTTTACGGCTTTCGATCCAGGATTCACCTATGAAACCACCGATCAGAACCAGCATCAAACTTTTGGCTTCCCTTTGCTCGCGAACATTGTCGTGCGCTTCAAGTCGAGTTCCTCAATCAAAAGGACTCGGCTACTCAACGGCAGCAGAAGGATTAAATCCGCTGATTTTCGAAGCGATCTTCTGCGCGACGGGGAGAAGCGCGAAGATGGCAATGAATCCCGAAATCACAGCAGGAACCCACAGCATGCCTATGATCGCAAGAACATCCATGAAGCCCATGTTCGCGAGCAACGCGATGAACATGCACATGGTCAATATGATCGTAACGTTCACGAGGGCAAGCGTCAGGCTGACCACCAGATGATTGGCAAGTCTGCCCTTCGCGCGAACCAATGCGGCAAGCTTTTGTCCCCACACCATGGAGGGCAGAAAATCCCCTACGGCGTAGCCCACAGGTATGCTCATTATCAATGACTGCAAGAAGGTCCTGGTCAGCTCATCAATGGTCATGGTCGAGACGTCATGAGAGAGAAGCAGGAAAACGCAACCCAGAACCAAGCCGATGAATATGTTCATGAACAGGCTGGTCAATCGTTGAAAGCCAATTAAACCTTTGTTCGACATGATTAGCCCTTTCTTGAAACCGGAAAAGGGCACCTCTCGCTAAAGGCTGGGTCGCGAGAGGTGCATGAAGGAGGGGAGTAACGATCTAGGCCTCTGAGCCCGCCTCTAGACGAGCACGTTTATCTTCCTCCGCGATCTTATGATCACTCTTGACGAAGAAGAGAATCAGCAAGATGCATATCGCAAGCGGGGTGCCGAGGAACACGAGAGCTGCATTGAAGAAACCCCAGTTCGCAATAAGGGCACCGAAGATGCCGTTACCGAAGAATGTCAGATTGGTCACGAAGGCCATAATGCCCAGCACGTAATCCATCTTCTTGGGATCGGTGACGAGAATCGGGACGTAGGTCCTGATGGCAACCGGTACGATGCCCGCAAGCAAACCGATGCCGATGCCGAACAAAAGCATATTGACCATGCTATCGCCATAGCTGCCATACGACAGCAGGACCATGCCGCCAAAGATGATGAAGCCGGCAATTGCGAAAACCTTGCGCAAGGAAGTCTTTTCGAAGAAAACTCCTGCGGAAACACCGAAGAGCACGACAAGAATCTGCGCATACAATGCCGGGCTATTGGACTCGACGATTCCCACTCCAATGCTCTGCAGGAAGGTCGGGAAGAAGCCTTGGCACAAACCATAAATCCAGCAGTAACCGAAGAACGCAAATGCGCAGATGATGCCGCCGCGCAGATAGTTATGGCTGATTGCTGTCTTCTCCTTGCGCTCTGCTGCCTGAGCGTTGAGCACATTCTCATCGACGGCATTGAGCTTGAAGGCAATTGCGTGGACGACCAGCGCGAATACGCACAAGCCAATGCCGATGTAGGTAATCATATCGATAGAACCCGTAGAGGCGAACACGATTGGCGAGATAAGAACGGCGCCCACGAGACCTGCCACAGTCCATTGTGACCAAACACCCATCGCCAATCCCATCTTCTGGAAAGGGAAGAGGCGGGGGACAATGTTAGGGCCACAAGCCGCTAGCATGCCCATTCCCGTGCCCTCAATAACGCGGGCAACAAGAAATGCGGCAGCGTCAGAGCAGAAAAGGCTTGCGACAGAGCCGATAATCGTGATAATCATCGCCAATGCAAGCGTGAACTTGACGCCAATGTTCCTCATAATCCAAACGGCAGGAAAGCAAACGATGCATCCCATGAACAACGCGAGACCAGATATATTGCCGATCATGTCCATGCCCATGCCATGTGCTTCGCCCACGAAAGCAAGGATGGGGTTCCATTTCATAACGACGAAGACAACAGCAAGGCCGGTGATCATCATAGAGACAAGCGATGCCCAACGCTGAGCCTGCGAGAGTTGATCATGTGCAACGCCCCAGGCGCGAATGCCCTTAGGCCTTTCAATTTGAGTGCTCATGATTCTCCTCCGATCTATTTTGAGAACAAGGCGCATTTAGAACCAGTGATTTTGCCAGCAAGCTCCTCGACAGTGCCGTATTCCATGCACCCTGCCTGGCAATGCTTCACGCAACTCGGAAGCTTCCCCTTGGCGACGCGACCTGCGCAGAGATCACACCTATCCGTAGGGACGGCAAAGAAATCGTATTGCCATGTGCGATCATCGATTTGGTCGGGGCCGATTTGCTTTACCTCAATGCCAAACTTGTCTGCCGAGAACCCATGCTCCATCTGGCACGCCACTTCACATGTATGACAACCCGTGCAATAGTTATAGTTAATAAGCAATCCCTTAGTCATGATGCTCCCTCCTAATCCTCGACCTTGCTCACACGGCAAAGACCCGATTTGTACGAATTGCCAAGTCCAATCTTTCCGGACTTAATGGAAAGGCAGTTGTTGATATTGCTCTCCAACGTTCCAAAGTAGGTCTCGTCACGATTGCGCTCGGGGAACCACCAGCCATGGTCTGCAGAGACGACGCCCTCCTTAATGCGTGGGGTAATGTGAGCCTTCTGCTTGCACGAGCCGTAGGTATTCTCAATGAGCACCCAATCACCCTCTTCGATGCCGTATTTCTTGGCATCGTTGGGATGAAGCTTGATCTCGGGATCAGGATGGATACGACGGAAATAGGGAATCTGGCGACCCTCGGAATGGAAGAATCCCCAGTTGCGCGCACCGGTGGTGAGAATCAGCGGATACTCCTCGAAGAGCTCCGGCGTACTGATGGGACTCTCAGGCGGCTCCTCATAAGAAGCGAGAGAGGCGACGTCGAGGCACGCGAGCGTGACACAATTGAACTCGTACTTGCCCGTGTAGGTGTTGAAACCAGGTTCCCCATCGCCGCGCAAACCACCGGTCTTGTAGCGATAATATTCAACGCTCGGGTACACCCATCCATACTTACGAACGTCATCGAAGGTCAAGCCACTGCCTCCACGAGCAATGAGAAAGTCATAGAGCTCCTCATCATTTTTGAAGGGGACGATGTCCTCGCCGCAGAAGCGCTTGCCAATCTCGATGAGCACCTCCTGGTCGGAACGCGCCTCTCCGAGTGGCTCGACAGCCTTTACGATAGCACCCGTGCGATACGGCTGATGACCCGAAACGCCGTTGCGCTCGGGGAAGCAGGTCACAGGGAGGAAGAGATCGGCGCACGCGAAGGCCGTAGGAGTCATCCATATATCAGAGCAAATGTTGAACTCGCAAGTATCCTGCACGGCCTTGAGAATGCGCTCGGGGACAGCGCCTTCGTTGGCGAGAACATTGGTAGCGAAGAACCAGCAGCACTTGATCGCGTCGTCACGATCCTCTTCCATACCCTCGAGAATCGCGTCGGATGCGGGCATGCCCATAGTATTCAATCCAACGTAGTTATCATAGGTGATAGGGGGCTTCATGTCTGGATCCCTGGGCACCCAATCCACGTCGGACGCAGATGGAATCCACGGAAAGCCGATGTTCATTGGAGCGAGACCGGCAACCATGCCACCTGGATGATCGAACATACCAGTGAGACCAACCAGATCCCAACACGCCATGCCGGAATAGAAGCCCTCGGAGGTATGATCGAGCGCAACACCCCACTGCAACGCCCAAGACTCGGCATTGCCGATGGCACGCGCAACATCGTAAATCAGACCCTCGTCGATCTGGCAGATCTCCGCAACGCGCGCAGGCGTCCACTCCTTGACAGATTCTTCGTAATCTTCGAATCCATAGGTCCAATTCTCGACGAATTCGTGATCGTAAAGATCCTCTTCGATAATGACGTGCGCAAGAGCAAGAGCAAGCGCTGCGTCGGTGCCAGGACGAACCTGCAAGAAGTACTCGGAGTGTGCAGCGCACCATGTAAGCTTGGGATCAGCCGTGATCAACTTGCTGCCGCGCTTCATACACTCGACGATCCAATGACCAAGATTACCGTCCGAATTCGCGACAACGGGATTGTTGCCCCAGATAAAAACATAATCTGGCCTGCGCCAATTGGGATTATCATAGCGATCAGGAAAGAACTGCGAGTAGTCGGCCTCGAAGAAGACACCGCCCTTCAGGTTAGTACTAAAGGTGCGCGGAATGTAGCAACTCTGGCCAGGGAAAAAGCCCATGGCTTGATTGGGGGTGCCGAGCATGGCAGCGAGCAGCGACTCGTAAACGATGACGTCACGCCCGGTGCCGCACACTATGTATACGCTTTCTTTGCCATACTTCGCCTGAACATCCTTGATGCCTTTCTCAAGGAGATCGAAGGCGTCATCCCAACTGATGCGTTCCCACTTGTCTTTGCCGCGGTCCTCACGAGCTCGTTTCATGGGATAAAGCTGTCGATCCTCGTGATACAGCGTCTCGGTCAAAGCGAGGCAGCGAAGGCACAAACGCCCCTGGTTGTAGGGGTCTTCCTCGTCGCCTTCGACCTTTACGACCTTTCCATCCTTGATGTACATCAAGATGCCACAGTTATCATGGCACCCTGGTGCCGTTCGTGCGTTGCCGCGAACGACGGTGTAACCATCTTCTTCCCACGTGTACGTGCCACGCTGATCAACGGCATGCTCGTTGTCAGCAATAGCTTGAACAATTCCCGCTTCCTTGACGTATGCACCTAGATTCGAATTCTCTTTCAACGCCTCGTTCTCAGACATGCTCCCCCTCCTTTGTCAGGGTTTACCAATGAGACGAGTTTGAGGCAGCAGCGAGCTGCTGTGAAAGGCTCCCTTGGAATAAAAGATTCCAAAATAGAATAAATGCGTATCGGAATAACACCGCGTTCGTATTTTCGGTATCCTTTTGTTGCAGGGGATGGGGGCATATGATGAGAATCGACTGGCTCAGAGACTGCGTGAACCTCGGGCGCACACTGAATTTCACCGAAGCAGCAAAGCTGTCTTCAATCGCGCAACCCGCCTTTTCGAAACATATAAAAAGCGCCGAGAACGAAGTTGGCACTCCTCTCTTTCATCGAACAAAGCGAGAAGTCTCACTCACTCCCGCAGGAGCCATCTTCGTCGAGAGCGCTAAACACATCCTCGAAGAGTACGATGGCGCGATGCAAAATATCGCATCGCTTCAGAAGAATACGAAGCGCGTCTTGAAAATCGGATACCTACAGGGATTAATGGCACGTGATCTCCCTCGCATCCAGAGCCGATTCAGCTACGAGTTTCCGGATATTTTCGTCGAATACATCACATATGAATTCAATGAAATCATCGAGGCGCTTGAGGAGGGTGAAATCGACCTTGCCGCCTCCTTCATACCCGAGGCACTGGGTAAGCCAAAATTCAGTTCAGTGGTCTTCTTCGAGGACGAGTACTGCGTCATCGTCGATCCTCGAAATCCCCTTACGGAAAAGAAGAGGATCAAGCCTGAAGATCTGCGCGAACAAACCGTCACGCTTCCCGCCTCCGATTTCTTCACGTCGCACAACGCACGCATCATCGATTATTTGGATGCCCGGAGAAACGAAATCACTATCGAAGAGCAGGTAAGAGATATCAACAGCCTTCCCATCCTCATTCAAGCAAATGACTGGATCGGCATCTCCTTCGGACATTTACGCGATTATCACGCAGGCGAACTCCAATTCATGCCTCTCGTCGGGTTCGATCAGAAGACGACATATGGAGCAATATGGAAAGCGAGCCGTTTTGATAGCCCTCTTAAAAGGTGGGGTGAGATTGCCGCAGAAGTCAACGCGCAATCTCATAAAAATGTAGCCACATCTTAAGAGGGTATCTAAAGATACCCTCTTATACATTCAGGAGCGAACGCGAGTCTTCCTTGTTTCCACCTGTAAGACCTACACAGCCTTATGGAGCCTCACTGGCATATCGAACGCCACCGCGTCCGCTCGATGAATGAATGGACGTCAAAAAGAGTTATAAGACGCAAAACGCATATGCGCTTGAACTGCGATGATGGAAATCGAAGCAATATCCCGATCTCTGGTGAGGCGCATCGGAGGCATCAAGTGATGAAAAGCAAGTGACGAAAACCACGGGAAAAGAGCGCAATCAGCCCCGAAAAAATGTTCAAACCTCCGACTGGCCTAACCGGACGTCACAGGTTGAAAAAGCCAAAACAGACATGCAAAACACCAGTTCAGAGAGCCGCGAATGAAAAACAGGGTCGATGATTTCCCAAAAACGGAGCCAGAAACGGGGCTGACGTATCCGTGCTCATACGTTCTCATACGTAGTTTCGTGAAATCCGCGCAAATAAAGTGCAGGGAAAAGTCCCAGTTCAGAGCCGTTTCGCCGATCCTTCTCCGACATGCTCATGAAAGACGTCGCGTGGATCCTTTTTGGGGTTGCCGCAGATGCGTCCGAGAATGAGAAAGCAGGGTTTCGCATTTTCCCAGTTCAGGGCGTTACGAATGAAGTTTTCGGGAGAAAATCGAGTCACGTCAGCCCCGTTTTCAACCCCGTTTTCGCGTTCTCGTCAGCCCCGTTTTCGGTTTTGGGCATTAAAAAAGATCAGAGAAAGCTCTCTGACCTCGCGTTTCTTGCTGTTTGAGATGGCGGGATTGACGGGGCTCGAACCCGCGACCTCCGGCGTGACAGGCCGGCGCTCTAACCAGCTGAGCTACAACCCCGCGTCAACAGCGAAAGCAATACTACAGAAACTTGCCCCGTTCGTAAAGAAGGAAGTCGAAAAAACTTGCGGGTATGGGCCGAGAGGCCAGCGTCCTGCACATCACCAAAGCGACTACGCATCGGTTGTGGGAGTGGCTCCATCGCTCGGCGTCGCCGCCTGCGGTTTAAGATCGTCGAGGCCGTGATATTCGGGATGATTGGCATTGTTTACCTGGATGTGCGTGTGATTGCCGTTGTCGTTTACGGCCGTGTAGTTCTTGAGCTGGAGCGATTCGTCCAGATACTGGAAGATGTCGCGAATCTTTGCCATGGGCGTCACGCCGGCAACCACGTGGTCCCCCGGTTTCACCGTGACATCGGTCAGGTGAATGAGCACCACGTCAAGGTCGGGGCGCCCCTCTGGCTGGATGTGGATGCGATAGTCGTCGATTTCGTCGTAGAGCTTGTATTGCTTGACGAGCACGACCTCGCCCGTAACCGGCGCGTACACCGTCGCGCCAACGGGACCACCGCAATCGATCGCGCTCATGACCGGCCCGGCATTGCCCTCCCTGAAGCAACGGATGAACTCGCCGGTCATCCAGTTGTCGCCCGTGGGCTGCTCGGAGGCCACGCGGCCCGTGCCATGTGCGGCGATGATCTCGGTGTTGGTCGCCTCCGTGAGCTGCGTCGTGATCTCGTTGGCGTACGCATAGGATGCGTTATGGATGAGGATTTCGGTCAGGTCCTCCATCGCGACGGCGGAGTGCATCGTGATGCCGGAACTCTCCGACATGATCGGCGTCGGCAAGGAGGGCTGCGTCGCCGCTGTCGTCACCGTACCTCCGGTTTGCCCCGTGTCCGTGTCGCCCGTCTGCGCGAAGGGATTGAGCACGCCGACCACAACCACGATGACGAACACGACGACGAGCGCGATGATGATCTTGGGGGATACGTTCGGCAGCTTCTTGCCGGAACGGGAACCCGAACTCGTCGCGCGCTCGATGTTGGGCCGGCGATCGAATTTTGACTTGCCGGACTGGCCGACGGAGTTGACGGTATATGGCTGCGCCTTGCCACCGGAGCCATAGTTGTCGCGCGTGTATCGGCTCATGGCGGTGGGATCGCCAAAGCTCGGCCGGTATTCTGACCGGCGTCCCTGTTGCTGCGCCCAGGGCTGCGCTTCCTGCTCGGTCAACTGCGAAGCGGCTGAGTCCGTCTGATCCTCGTGCGGGGAAGTGTCTCCCTGGTCAATCTGCCAGGCATCGTCTTGTGCGTGTCGGGCCTGCCCATGATCGGCAGCAGGGCGCTCCTGCCGCGTTGCCGGCATATGACGTCCACCGTGCACGGAACGGACGATCTGCTCGTCGGCCACCTCGCGTTCGTGCGCGACTACGTGCTCCTGGCTCGCATGGCGCGCATTTTGCGCCTCTTGTATCTGAGCAGCTTGTCGGTCGGTTCGCTGTTGCGCCTTGCGCTGCGCGTCAGCCTGCGTCGGGGTCTGCCGAACGGGCCGCTGGGAACGGACTTGACCCTGCTCCGCCGTGGATTGCCGCGCCTGCCGAAGCTGCTGGGATTGCTGCACCTGCTGTGGTTGCCGCGACGTTCGCTGCTGTTCGCGCGACACGTAGCGCCGGCGGTCGTATTGGCGCGCCTGCCGAGCAGCCTGCTGCTGCGCATCGCGCTCGGGCCTCGGCCTGATCTCCTGGCGCCCGAACCTTCCCTGTATGCTTTGCTCAGGTTGTTCTTGCTCGCTGCGATAGCGTCCTTCTCGCTGCTGCTGCTGTTGCTGACGGCGAAGGCGCTCCTCCGCCGCTTGCTGACGCGCCATCTGGCGACGACGCTGCATCTCCGCTTCCCGGCGCTCGGCGGCTTCCCTGCTCATGCGTCGCTGCTCGGCGGCCTCGAGTTCCACCTGCTCGCGCAGCGTCCGCTTGCGCGAGGCCTGCTGCCGCTCGACCTTGCGCCAGTCCTCCTGACGGCCAAAGCGACCCTGAACCCCCATGTCGGGGTCTTGCCGCCGGTCCGGACGGGAGTCCTCATGTGAATGCGAACCTCGCTGACTCATGACAGCCCTCAGTTGAACCTGTTCATCGCCGTCGTCGCGCCGTCGTCAATCGCACAAAGCGCGGCATCAGCCGCAATCGCGACCGCATGATCGAATGCCTCGGCCTCCGCGCCCTTGGGAACCTGGAGCACGAAATCCGTCACGGACTTGCGTCCCGGCGGGGGCCCTGTGCCCACGCGCACGCGCGTGTACGCGTCGCTTCCCAGCTTGGCATGGATGGATTTGAGGCCGTTATGGCCACCATGGCCACCGCCCACCTTCACGCGAACCGTCCCCGGCCCGAGGTCCATCTCGTCGTGAATGACGAGGATTTCCTCGGGAGCGACCTTGTGTGCGGCCGCGAGCTTGCTGATGGGGCCACCGCTCGTGTTCATGTACGCCTGCGGCTTGGCAAGCAACAGCTCTTCGCCACCGTGTTGCACGTGCGCGACGAGCGCGCCGCACTCGTTCTTCCAATAATGCGCCCCGAGCTCATCGGCAAGCAGGTCGAGTGCGAGAAAGCCAGCGTTATGCCGCGTTTCCTCGTACTCGGGGCCGGGATTGCCCAAACCTGCTATGAGCTTGTAGTCCATCGTTACAGCGCGAAGTCCGGATCGAACAGGGTCGAAACCGAGCCGTTATTGAAGACGTTGTTGATTGCCTGTGCGAAGAGCGGCGCGATGCTGATCTGCTTGATCTTGCCGTTGAGATGCTCCTCGGGAATGGGGATCGTGTTGCACACGACGATTTCGTCGGCGACCGAATTCTCGAGGCGCTCGTAAGCGGGCCCGGAGAAAACCGGGTGCGTCGCACTGACATGCACCGACTTGGCGCCGCGATCCTTGAGGACCTTCATGCCGGCGCAGATGGTACCCGCCGTGTCGATCATGTCATCGTTGAGGATGCAGTTCTTGCCCTCGACGTCACCGATGATACTCGTAATCTCGGCGACGTTATGCGAGGGACGGCCCTTGTGCATGATCGCAAGGTCGGCATTGAGCAGGTCGCTCAGCTTCTTGGCCGCCTTTGCGCGGCCCACATCCGGGCTCACGACGCAGAGGTTGTCGAGCCCGAGCCCCTCGAAGTAATCGGCGAAGAGGTTGAGTGCCGTCAGGTGATTGACCGGCTTCTCGAAGAACCCCTGAATCTGCCCCTGGTGCAGGTCGATGGTCGTGATGGAATCGATACCGGCCGTCTCGAGCATGCGGGCGACGAGCTTGGCGGTGATGGGCTCGCGCGCGGCCGCCTTGCGATCCTGACGGGCGTAGCCATAATGCGTGACGACGGCATGGATTCTTCCCGCACTTGCACGACGGGCAGCATCGGTCATGATGAGCAGCTCCATGAGAGCGTCGTTGACGTCACCCGAAATCGACTGGACGAGGAAGACATCCTCGCCACGAACGGATTCCATGAAGCGCGCGTAGGTCTCGCCGTTCGCGAACTTCTCGAGCGTGATGTCACCCAACTCGACATCGAGATGCCCCGCCATCTCCTCGGCGAGCTCCGGATATACCGAGCCCGAGAAGATGTGTAGCTTTCGCTCCGCGGCCCTGCTCCGCCTTTTACTCATCGTGTACCTATCCCTTCTTTAGCTCGTGCGCTTGTTCGTGAAATGGCGCTCGGTCCAATTCTCGATGATCTTCTGCTCGTTACGCTCGACGGCGAGCGCCCCGTCGGGCACGTCCTTGGTAATGCAGCTCGCGGCTCCCGTCACGACATTGGAACCCAGCTTGACCGGCGCGACGAGCATGGTATTCGATCCGACGAACGTGGAATCGCCGATGACCGTCTGGTGCTTGTTCACGCCATCGTAGTTGCAGGTGATCGAGCCGGCCCCGATGTTCACATCGGTGCCGATCGTCGTATCGCCGATATAGGACAGATGCGGCACCTTGCTGCCGGCGCCCACCGTGGATTTCTTGATCTCGACGTGCGTACCCACGTGCGCGCCTTCGCACAGGTAGGTGCCGGGACGCAGATAGGCTCGCGGGC
>OGPU01000784.1_pt1 | contig 32950 bp, 20 predicted proteins | sample 1552991 | NCBI WGS metagenome assembly OGPU01 (sample SAMEA2580296, study PRJEB22360) | human gut metagenome | biome: human gut; feature: human-associated habitat; material: faeces | place: Denmark | collected 2008/2010 | reverse complement strand
TTAAGTCCCAACTGGCTGTTGGGTACTGAAACCCTACACTTATATATTAGGAGGAAGGAATAAGGATGAAAAAAAAGAAACAGGATAACAAAGGATTTACATTAATCGAGCTTGTGATAGTAGTTGCTATTCTGGCTATTCTGATCGGTATACTTGCTCCTCAGTATACCAAGTATGTAGAGAAAGCCAGAAAAGCAGCAGATGCAAGTAATATGGGTGATATGGTAAATGCAATTAAGCTGTATGCAGCGGACGGTGCTCATCATTTGCAGACAACAGAATATCAGCTTATCATTGGAGATGGTACAGGTGGTACAACGGGAGGTACTGTACTTATTGAACCATCAGCACCCGCTGGAACATCGGATACAGAATTAAGAGCAGAACTGCAGAAGGAGTTTCCAGGCTGGGAGACGAAACTAATAACAAAATCCAAAAAATGGGGAGAGAATGGAAGTTCAGCATCTATAAAAGCTAATATAACAGTAAATCCAGATGGCGGAATCTCCGTTTCTTATGGACCGGATAAATTTGCAGAATATATGAGCAATAGCGGAAGCTGAAAGTTTTTGGATTAATTCCTGTACAAAGAGAAACGTTCTGGATTATAATGGGAAACGATAAGATGATAATTAAAGCAGAATGAAAACAAATTACAATGTGATATCAGAATTATAAAATGATAACTGAGAAGGACTATTTGAATGAATAAAAAGAGATTTTCCGTGACCACATTGGGGTCGCACCCCCTGTCGGGAAAATAAAGAAACGAAATTTGTCTTAAAAGTTCTCTAAAGAAAGTATAAAAATCTAACTGAGCCACAGACTGGAGCCCGCCCAGTCTGTGGCTTTTTTCTTTATGATGTTTTTACGGTACAGAGCTTTCTTCTTTTCTCTTGCCTCTTGCCATCTTTGCGGGATACCATTTTTCAAACCATATTGTAAAAAATCCCATCAAGAGTGGAATTAAATTGTTTACAATGATAAGCAGATTTCCAAACCCGGCTCTTCTAAGCAGAAAGGTCCAGACTGCTGTCAGTACATATAACAATCCCCATGCCGCTGCAAGAATATAATTTATCTTCATGAAGAGAGGGTTTTGATGTGCACTTTCACCACCATAATTGTATTTTACATAAGCAGCGCATAAAGGTTCTTTTGTCAGGCATGAAAGCAGCCAGAACAATCCAAACACAAGATATCCTATATTTGTAGGAATATCTCCATTTCCGGTTACATTTGCTGCTGCGGAAAGTACAGCAACGGCTATCATAGAGAGTTGATCCCAGATCTCAAATTCATGATTTCTCATAATAAACGGTATGCCTGCCACTACGATAAGAGTTATCAAAGCTCCCACTTTAGGAGTGATAGAAACAGCAATCCAAAAGGCAATCCATGGTATAAGCATTGTCATCATAGAAGGTCTTTTCTTCTCCATCATGTTTGGAGATTTTTTCTCAGTATTTTTGACTGTAGATGTGCTTCCAAAGAATTTATCCCAATTGATCATCAAGGAGAAATCACCGGATACCGTATACATCTGTTTCCCCAATGCTTCTGCACCACCAATTTCTCCACGAGAAATAGCTGACCATACAGAAAAAGGTGTATCGATGTGAGTAGTTGGAGAAAGGCTTCCATCTGTAAAAATCTGGCTTCCGGTCTTGTTGAGTCGAATCTGATACGTATGATCCAAATCGGTAAAATGTATTTCAAGTACGCGTTCTTTTCCGTCATAGGCGTCTTTATTGTAAAGAGCGGCCATTTGCCGGGTAAATACAAGATCCTCAGGTTCTTTCTCTCCGGTCGTTTTGTTAATACCCCAGCTGGCATCTGCCATTTTTTCAAATACATCTCTGGGATATAAAAGTGTATGGAGTACAGCATCTGTTTCTTTCGATATTGCTCCTGTCATTGCATATTCAAAGCCTGCACATTTTACTGCAGCAAGATATTCATTTGTTCTCACTGACAATTCCTTTACACGAAACAATTCTCCCTGACCGCAAAAAATGGTCGTATAATTTCCCCTGCCAAGGAAATGGTCAAACATACGCAATACACTGTCATAATTTTCGTTAGCAGAATAAAATCCACAGGTAGAGATTAATACGTGTCTCTTGCCTTCCATATCATATCTGGCATCATGACTGCCGCTTCCGTATCCGTCCTGTCTTGAACTCATAAAAGGAAGACTCATTGGAAGCTGACGATCGATCAAATTCTTTAACATACCGGGAACATTAAAATAGTACAGTGGAAAAGACCATAAAATTAGATCAGCACGAATCAGTTTTTTAATGACTGTTTGCATATCATCATTTATACAGCATCTCCCGGGTGTTTTCTGCCAGCATGCAAAGCATCCCTTACACGCACCTATATTCATTGAAGCTATATGCAGTTCATCAACAGATAACTCTTCTTTATTACTCGTACATCCGTTTTCCAATCCCTTAATAAAGCTGTATGCAAGCTTTAATGAATTACTTCTTTTGTCTTTTGGGCTTCCGTTGATCAGAAGTATCCTCATCTCTATGCCCTCCATTCCTTTATTTCTGATAATGAAAGTGTACCCTTTCATATATGGATTGTCAACAGAACCAGAGGGGTATGAAATAAAGAAAAAATATTATTATTGTACTGTATAATGAGTAAGTGGTATAATAATACAAGTTTATATTGCAGAAAAAAGCTGTTGTTCGTGAGAGGCTGGGAATAATGATTGAGTGGAAACAAATGACGATGCAGGAAGCAGAGAATAAAATGGAGGTGCTTCGGGAGATTTTTGATGTAGTCCGTCTCCTGAAAGGGAGTGATCTGCAGGCTGCCGGAATGGAAAGTAAGCTTGCAGGAAGAGAAAATCTTTGCCAGTGTTATGCTTTCTGGAATAAAGATAAAAGATGTGAGAATTGTATTTCCCTTAAAGCACTGGAGGAGAAGAAACAGACATCCAAAATTGAATTTCTTGATTCTGATATGTATCAGGTATTTGCAAGGTATCTGGAGATTGACAGTGAGCCTTATGTAATGGAAATGCTGAAAAAGCTGGACGAAAACACACTGACTGATGAGGAAGGATATGAAAAACTGACGGAAAAGCTGACTGTATATAGCGAAAAGCTGTATAGGGATGTGCTGACAGGGGCGTATAATCGCAGATATTTTGAGGAAAAAGTCAAAAATATGTCTTTGAATGCCGGAGTTGCAGTTATCGATCTGGATGATTTCAAATTGTTCAATGACACTTATGGTCATGATGGAGGAGATCTGGTACTGACAACCGTAGTAAATGTAATTCGACATTATATCCGTCGCACGGATATTCTGGTGCGCTATGGAGGAGATGAATTTCTGCTGATCCTGCCCGGAATTGAGAAGGAAGTCTTTTCACAGAAGCTCCGTATGATCCAGGAGAAGATCCATGCGACGCATATTCCGGGTTTTAATCGTCGGAAGCTTTCAGTGAGCATTGGTGGAGCTATGTTTACCCATGGCAGATTGGAGGAAGCAATCACCAAAGCAGACAGACTTATGTATATGGCCAAGGGACATAAAAATATAGTAGTGACCCGGTGGGAGCAGAAGCAAAATACAGACAAGATGGAAAAAAGAAACCTGCCTCAGCTTCTGGTTGTTGATGATTCTGAAATGAACCGTGAGATACTTAAGGAAATTCTGGGAAAAGAATACCGGATACTGGAGGCCTGTGACGGGGAAGAGGCTCTGAAGATGCTGGAGCAGTATGGACCTGAAATCTCATTGGTTCTGTTGGATATTATTATGCCAAAAATGGATGGATTTGAAGTACTCGCCTATATGAACAGAGATAAATGGATCGAGGATATACCGGTGATCATGATTTCCAGTGAAGGATCAGAGAGTTATATCCGCCGTGCCTACGAACTGGGGGCTTCGGATTATATAAGCAGACCATTTGATGCTAAGGTGGTATATCAGCGGGTTATCAATATGATCAAGCTTTATGCCAAGCAAAGGCGTCTGATCCATTTGGTAACAGATCAGATTTATGAAAAAGAGAAAAACAACCGTATGATGACCGGGATTCTCAGTCAGATTGTAGAGTTCCGAAATGGTGAAAGCGGGCTTCATGTGTTGCATATTAATATTCTGACTCAGCTTTTGCTGGAGAAATTGATGCGAAAATCAGAGAATTACGATCTTTCCTGGTCTCAGCAGCATATGATCGCCACAGCTTCCGCACTTCATGATATCGGTAAGATTGGAATTGATGAAAAAATTCTGAATAAACCCGGAAAGCTTACAAAGGAAGAATTTGAAGCCATGAAACAGCACACGATCATAGGTGCCCGGATGCTTGACAGGCTGGAAATGTATCATGATGAAGAGATGATGAAATATGCCTATGAAATATGCCGCTGGCATCATGAACGTTATGATGGAAAAGGATATCCGGATGGCCTGAAGGGAGAAGAAATCCCCATATCTGCCCAGGTGGTATCACTGGCAGATGTGTATGATGCCCTGGTAAGTGACCGGGTATATAAGAAAGCATATTCTCATGAAAAGGCAATGGAGATGATCCTAAATGGAGAATGCGGAATATTTAATCCTCTTCTTTTGGAATGTCTGGTGGAAATTCAGGATAAAGTACGCAAGGAACTTGGTATTAAAGATGTGAATGAATGTCTGGAATATCTGGAAGAGAGAAACAGATAAAATCCCCCTGAAAAGAGCTTAAACTCAGCGATGAATGAGTGTACATTTCTGTAGATCTGAATGGATTAAAATGGGAAGACAGAGCGATCAAGTTGAACGTGCAGCCTGCGGCAGTGGGAAATCAATAAATTTCTATCAGATCAGAAGGATGCAGAGAATGTTGCGGATTTGAAAAATAATAAATGGTCATTACAGAGATCGATTCATGAAATGCAAAAATATTTTGTAAAAAATTTTCCTGAGTATCTTGACAGGGAATAAATAATCCTTTATAGTATAGCACAGATTTGGTGTGTTACTGGACAGGCAGGCATTAACCGGTCATAAATGTTATTTTTTAATGTTTATGGGGGTTAGTGCCTTTTTTTGATGTATTCTTTGTGGTAAAACGCGGAATAATCATATGTCAGAAGGTTTTAATCTCCCGAAAACAAGACGGTTTATTCGCACGAATAAGGAAAAGGAGACAAAAGAACATGAAAGACAAGATTTTTGGAGTTTTGCAGCGTGTGGGAAGATCCTTTATGCTTCCAATCGCAATTCTCCCTGTTGCAGGTTTGCTGCTTGGTATCGGCAGTTCCTTCACAAATGAAACAACTATCGCTACCTATGGATTGCAGAAGATCCTGGGAAGTGGAACATTACTTAATTCTCTTCTGATCATTATGAACAAGGTTGGAAGTGCTGTATTTGACAATCTGCCGCTGATCTTTGCTGTTGGTGTTGCCATTGGTATGGCAAAGAAAGAGAAAGAGGTTGCTGCTCTTTCTGCGCTGATTGCATATTTCGTTATGAATGTGGCTGTCAGTGCCATGCTTCTTATCAACAATGAAATCACAGCAGACGGTCAGATAGCAGCAGATGTACTGGAAGGAACCATTACTTCTGTATGCGGGATCCAGTCTCTGCAGATGGGTGTATTCGGCGGTATTATCGTAGGTCTTGGTGTTGCGGCACTTCATAACCGTTTCCACAAAATTGTGCTTCCGAATGCGCTGTCATTCTTTGGCGGCTCAAGATTTATACCGATCATTTCCACGATCGTATATATGTTTGTGGGAATCCTGATGTATTTTGTATGGCCGGCAGTTCAGAACGGTATTTATGCTCTGGGCGGTCTGGTAACAGGCAGTGGATATCTGGGAACTCTGATTTTTGGTATTATTAAACGAGCACTGATCCCCTTTGGGCTGCATCATGTATTTTATATGCCCTTCTGGCAGACAGCAGTGGGCGGAACTATGGAAGTTGCAGGACAGGTGGTGCAGGGCGGACAGAATATCTTCTTTGCGCAGCTTGCTGATTCTGCAAATATAGCACATTTCAGTGCGGATGCAACCAGATATTTCTCTGGTGAGTTTATCTTTATGATTTTTGGTCTTCCGGGAGCAGCGCTGGCTATGTATCGCTGTGCAAAACCTGAGAAGAAAAAAGCGGCAGGCGGACTTCTTCTTTCCGCAGCGCTGGCATGTATGTTTACTGGTATCACTGAACCGCTGGAATTCTCATTCCTGTTTGTAGCTCCGGCATTGTTCGTAGTTCAGGTGATCCTGGCAGGTGCGGCTTATATGATCGCACATATGCTGAATATTGCAGTAGGACTTACTTTCTCAGGTGGTTTCCTTGACCTGTTCCTCTTTGGTATCCTGCAGGGAAATGCAAAAACAAGCTGGCTGAGGATCATTCCGGTTGGTATTATTTACTTTATCCTGTATTATGTAATCTTTACATTTATGATCAGGAAATTTAATTTCAAGACTCCTGGACGTGAAGATGATGATACAGAGACAAAGCTTTATACAAAAGCTGATGTAAATGCAAGAAAAGAAGCCGGAAAGACAGCCGGTGCAGCTGCAGCAACCTCCGGTGATCCGGTAAGTGAACTGATCACCAGAGGCCTTGGCGGAAAGAAAAATATCGTAGATGTTGACTGTTGTGCGACCAGACTTCGTATCACAGTTGCAAAGCCTGAAAAAGTTCGTGATGAACTTCTGAAACAGACAGATTCCAGAGGAATCGTAAAAAAAGGACAGGGCGTACAGGTTATCTATGGACCTCATGTAACTGTTATCAAGGCGAAGCTGGAAGAATATCTGGAGACTGCTCCCAACGAATTCGCAGATGAGACACCGGATAATGTACAGGTACAGGAAAATGCTGCAGCAGGAAATGCAGATGGACAGAACAGTGCAGAGGTTGAGGACAAAAATGCAGGTACAGCACAGTCCTTGGCACCTGTAAAAGAAGAAAAGATCAGAAAAACAGCAATCATTTACAGCCCTGTAGACGGAATCGCAGCAGATCTTTCTACTGCACCGGATGAAGGATTTGCAGGAAAAATGATGGGTGACGGTGCAGTGGTGACACCAACAGAAGGTACTGTATATGCACCTGCAGACGGTGAAGTTGAGTTTATTTTTGATACAAAACATGCCATAGGTTTCCAGACAGATTCCGGTATCCCTATGCTTCTTCATATGGGAATCGACACTGTAAAACTGGAAGGAAAAGGCTTCGAAATCCTGGTAACAGAGGGTCAGAAAGTGAAAAAAGGTGATCCGATGATGAAACTGGATTTGGAGTTCTTAACTGCTAATGCTCCGTCTATCACTTCTCCTATCCTTGATACTGAACCGGAAGACAACCAGAGGATTAGACTTCTGGCAAACGGTGAGATTAAGGCCGGTGAACCGTTGTTTGCGGTGGAGACACTGGAATAATATTGTTATAATATAGAAATAACGAAGTTAAACATGTCAAAAAACAGTTGGATGATCAAAAGAGATGATATCTTGATTATCTGGCTGTTTTTTTACGCATGTGAATTGAAAAGCATGACTTTTTGCAGGAGAAATCTGGGAATCAAAAATGTAACAAATTTGTGTGACGGGTAGGATTCTTATTCAAAATATGGTAAACTATATCAAACATGCTTTAAGGGCAAAGGGAAAATTGTTATAATGGCAATAAATTTTTATAGAGGGGATTACGACAGAGATGTACAGAGTTAGCAAGGTATTAAATAATAATGGTGTTATAGCCATTGATATGGATGAAAATAAGGAGTATGTGATTCTTGGCAAGGGTGTTGGCTTTGGAAAAAAGGTCAGCCAGCGTTTTGATAAGCCGGAGGGATGCACTACATATCGTCTGGAACAGGAGACAGAGCGTGGATCTGCGAAGGAACTGGTAAAGGGAATAGAGCCGGAGTATCTGGAGATTGCAGATGCAATTCTGACAGAGTCACAGAAAGTGTTTGGAGATTCCATAGACAGAGGGATTCTTTTTCCACTTGCTGACCATATTTCTTTTGCAGTCGCCAGAATCCGCAGAAATGAGCAGATCAGCAATCCGCTGACAGAGGATATCAAGGTTCTTTTCTACAGTGAATTTAAAGTTGCGGAAACACTGAAAACAATTCTGAGAGAAAGACTTCAGATAGCGATTGATGATCATGAGGTTGGATATGTGGCATTGCATATTCATTCTGCAATTGGTGACGAGAAGGTATCTGTTGCCATGCAGACTGCGAGAGCAGTGAGAGAGTGTATAGATATGATCGAGAATGCAACAGGTAAGCCGATCGATGTACTGTCACTGTCCTATAATCGTCTGATGAACCATATGAAGTATATGGTAGCGCGTGCATCTACAGGAGAGAAGCTGAACCTGGATATGAATGAATATATGCTGGATCAGTATCCCCAGGCCTATAAGGTTGCCACTGACATCTGTAAAAACCTGGAAGGATGTATTGGACATAAGCTGGATGAAACAGAGACAGGATATCTGGCAATGCATATTCAGAGAGTGTGTAAGGATGCGGTATGATTCGACAGTTCCTTTTAGATTATAGTAATTTCCAACTAAATAGTAATGTATGATTTGACTGTGAGCGCAATTTTATTATTTTCGGTCAATCTTGAGTAGGATTTGTCCTGACAATAAAATACACCAGTCTACGAGATTTTTTTCTCTCATAAACTGGTGTATTTATCTTATGAAATTTAATTTTTCGGCAATGTATCTTTGAATTCTGAATACTTACTATCTTCTGTAATTATCTTTACGTATGCATCATAAGCATTTTGTAAAGTAGTATATTTCTTGTCGTCCTTATTAGCAATATTCTGATAACCTTGATTATTAAATTGACGATCAGCAATTACCATGTATGGTTCTGTTATTTTATCTCCATTTCGCTGGGCAGTTGTTGACTCGGAAACATAGTATTCTCCATCTGCTCTGCAGATAATAACAGGAATTGTTGTCCCTTCCTGATAGTTGCTAACGTTTACAGAAGTCCAGAAAAGATAACGTCTCTTCTCGTTATATCCACTGCCCAGATATGCCCAGGTACCTTTTTTTAGCAGACTATCCTCTTTTATTAATTTTAAAATCGCTGGAACCATTGTTGAGTTTGTAGCGTTAGAATCAAGTTCAAAATTATTGTTGTTACTCAATGTGTTTTCCAATAATTTTGAATCTTTAAGTGGTCCCATCAAATCTTCATTAATCTTAAACGGATATTTTTTTCCGTCACTCTCATTTCCGCCTGACCATTTAAATTTCACACTGTTATCATCATTGAGGGAAATCTCACATGTTCCATTGGCGACTGGAATTCCTTCCCAATTGGCAGTATCTTCGTCACCTACAGTATGGGAAATCCCGGCGATGGTGATAGTTTTTGCGGATTGCCAGTCATTTATTTTCTGTTTCAGCTTAACTGTTCTCTTAGCCTCTTCGGGATCTTTGCCATCCAGATTTATATCTGCCATCATTTCGCCATACTCAGTGCGGACGTTTGCTAGGTCTGTTGATTCGCGGCTTCGTTCCACATATTTTGTGTAAGAAGGTGCCAGGAGTCCGACAAGAATTGCCAGGATTGCGATCACGACTACAAGTTCAACCAGGGTAAAGCCTTTATCTCTTTTTTGCATGTATTTTACCTGTAAATAAAAATGTTAAATAATAGTTATGCCAGGGGTAAAATATATACTACTTTACCCCTTAAGCTTTTTTTAGCATGATAGCACAGAATCGGTTACTGTGCAATATTTGCGAAAAAAATATTTCATTACAGGCATAGAGCAATCGTATGGATCATTTTTTCCACATCCAGTGGCTTGGCCAGATGTGCGTTCATGCCACAGTCCAGTGCGTGGCGGACATCTTCTGCAAAAGCATTGGCGGTCAGTGCGATGATGGGAATGGAAGAAGCATCCGTCCTGTCAAGCATCCGGATCTGGCGTGTGGCTTCGTATCCATCCATCAGAGGCATCATAATATCCATAAGTATCACATCAAATGTCCCCTCAGGGTGACGGGAGAAAAATTTCACAGCTTCCCTGCCATTGGATACTGCAGTTACCACAGCACCCTCCTCTTCAAGGAGTACCTGTGCCACCTCTCTGTTTATCTCATTATCCTCCGCCAGCAGGATCTTTATGCCCTGAATGGAGTTTCGCTCAGCTTCCGTCTCAGAAGAGATATCCCTTTCTTCTGCCTCTTCAAATGGCAGTGTGATCACAAAAGTACTTCCGATACCCGGAGTACTGGTAATCTCAATGGTACCGCCCATCTGCTCAAATAATGCTTTGGCAATGCTCATACCCAGTCCGGTGCCATGGTATACACTCCGGGCATCCACGTTCTCCTGAGTAAAGGGTTCAAAGATCTTTTCCAGATATTCGCTGCTGATGCCGATTCCCGTATCAGAGATCGTCCATCTGCAGATCAGTTTATGATCATGGGAAGGGAGAGCATCAACCTCCGTATGGATTGCCCCATTCTCTCTGTTGTATTTGATACAGTTACTGTAAATATTCATCATGGCACGACGGAGGTGCAGAGGGCTTCCGTATACAAAGGGATGTTCGTATATCTCCGGTGCGATATGAACGGTGAAATCAATGCCGTTTTTCTGTGCCTGCATATCAATCAGCATCTGTGTCTCTTTTTCATATCTGATCAGATCAAAAGGTTCATGGTTGAGTACAAGTCCGCCTTCCTCGATCTTGGACATATCCAGCACATCATTGATGAGAGAGAGCAGATGACTGGCTGAAATGAATGCTTTTTCACGATTATTTTTAAGGAATTTAACATCATTTTCATGTTTTTTATCAATTTCCAGCAGACCAATGATCCCATTCAGCGGCGTACGCATATCGTGTGACATGCGGGAAAGAAAATTGGACTTCTCTGCGTTGGCTCGTTCGGCAGTGTCAAGAGCTTCTTTAAGGAGCTTCTGGTGCCGGATTTCTGATTCCACCACATCGTCCACATTCAGAAATCCCAGAACAATGATACCGGAGTCTTCGTTTTTGATAAAGCGGAACTGATAGTAGTGGATACCATCCCTGTCATTTATCCGGTAATTTCCCTTGTATTCGGACTGACCGGACAAAACACCCATTACATTGCCCAGGTCCAGGGATTCTTCCAGCATTGTACGGTCATCAGGATGTACACGCTGCCGGATATAGTCTGAGAGGAAAAGATCATAGGGGTATGTATCCTTGTGTTTTTTGTCCTGATCAGGGACATCATGGTCTTCCTGCTTGATCACAGAGAGAGTTTTTTCTCTGGGGTTGATCAGGTATACGTTTAGGTAGTTGCTGCTCAGTGTCTGGACAATACTTACCTGTGTCTCATAGGCTTCCTGTGTTCTGGTGACATCTTCACCGTAGAGGATTGCTTCCAGATTTATCTTTAATATCGAGATCCGCAAAAGCATCAGTAAATCTGGAACGATATACGGAGATTTTCCCGGTTTCCCGGTTTACGCCATAAACAGACATGTAGTCAGAAGCAAGCAGGTTGATGGCACCCAGCAGACGGAGAGAGTTCTCACCTGTGGGAATAGACTTTGACAGGCTTTCTCCTTCGGCTACTGTGCTGAATACAAGTGCATGTCCTCTGCTGCCATCGGGCTGTACAGTCTCTACTGCATCAACTGTTTCATAAATATGGCGGATCGGATCCAGGTAAGTCTTTGGTCCCTGTATCCCCAGTGCTACAGGGCAGGGCGGGCATGGGGAATCAAGCCCCATAAGTGCCTTATAGCATTTCACTCCCGGCTGGAGATTGGGGTACAGCTGTTTGGCAGTGTCGTTATAGCTTAGGATATTATAGTCTTTGTCTATGCTGTAATATCCGGATGAGTGTGTGTTCATAATTTTGTACTCCTGATGTTTAGTATTTCAAAGTATACTCTTTTTACCAAAAAATAGCAATGATAATGGGGAAATTTATAAAAATTGTACAATGTTTCTGATGCCTGCACACGATTCCCAGGTTGACATCCCATCTGCCGTTTGCTACACTAAAACCACATATCTGACAAAGGAACGGGAAATATGAAGAAGAAAAAAATTATAATTTTATCTATTATGATAATTGTGGTTGCCTTACTCCTTGAAGCGAGCATTCTAAAATATGTTAATGACAGAAATGCCCATAGAACATCAAAGGTACTTCTTGATCGTGTGATTACTGTGCTTGATAAAAATGATGAGAGCAGGAACGAGCTGATCGAATCGTTAAAGGACGATTATATTGTAAGGGCTAAAGCTGTGTCATATATGATTGATGCTGATCCGGCGGTAGAATATGATGTGAATGAGCTGCAGAAAATAGCAAAATTAATGGCCGTTGATGAGATACATCTGTTTGATGATCAGGGAACTATTTACAGTGGTTCTGCGCCCAAGTATTTTGGCTATAATTTTGATTCCGGTGCGCAGATGGAGTATTTTAAGCCCATGCTTAAGAATAAATCGCTGACCATGTGCCAGGATGTTACTCCAAATACTGCAGAGGGAAAGAAAATGATGTATGCCATCACCTGGAATGAAGACGGAACCAAGATGATCCAGGTGGGAATTGAGCCAAAGAGACTTCTCAATGAAATAAAGCAGAATAACATTTCCAATGTAGTTGCCAGAATGCCGGTATATAAAGGCATTGAAATTATAGTTGCAGATGCGGATACACAGGTAATAGAAGGAGCCACGGACAGTAGCAAATTAGGGAAAAAACTGGAAGATGTGGGGATATCAGCGAATCCTGACAGTGATGACGGTGCGACTGTAACACAGATCAGAATGGATGGAAAGCACTGCAGATGCATGATGCGCCAGAATGATAACTATATTGTTTTTGTAACTGTAGAGGATTCATTTTATCAGCAGGGCGGCATGATTGCTATTTTTATAGTAGGCGCATATTTGGTACTGGCATCCTGCTGTATAACCTATATGTTTTCCAAAGTGATGAAAGAAAGACTGGAAAAAGAAAAACTGATATACACCTCAAATACGGATGAGCTTACCAGATGTTTAAACAGGCACGCATATGAAAATGATATGAAAAAGCTTAATCTTAGTGAGGAATGGGTATACATTTCTGTAGATCTGAACGGATTAAAACGGGCAAATGATTCTTATGGCCATATGGCAGGAGACGAGCTTATATGCGCAGCGGCAGATTGCATGAGAGACAGCTTTCATGAGTATGGAAAGGTATACAGAATCGGTGGAGATGAATTTGCAGTGATCATCACAGAGAATCCAAACCAGGTGGAAGAGCTGATACATAGCTTCGACTCCAATGTGGCAAACTGGCATGGAAAGTTTGTTGATTCAATGACTGTTTCGTACGGATGGGTTTTCAGCACAGAGAGAAACTGGGGTAGTGCATATGAAATTTCAAAAGCTGCAGATGCAAGAATGTATCAGAGCAAGAAACGCTACTATAAGGAAAGCGGTACAGACAGAAGATAGGCAGGTTACAAAAAAGCCACAGACTGGTTCATCCAGCCTGTGGCTTTTTTCAGGGATCGTCAGGGGTATTACCATATTACTTTTATGGTAAAAATACATCGTCAGCAGATATGTCAGGCGATAAATTTTTCACATTTTCTGACATCTCTTTCATTGAAGTTGTCTGGGATTTATGATAATCTTGTACTTATAGCAATCCTCTGAAGCAATGTACGCTAAGAGAAAACGAAAGTGTTTTTTTCTGTGGGAAAAGGAAAAGTTGAATTATAAGATAACATCATAATTATACATCAAGGAGAATAACATACATGATGAAGATCAGGCATAAAAAAATAGTGGCATCAGGTACAGCGGTTGTCTTGGCAGGCATCCTGGGTGTGGGAGCCCTGCTGCAGTCCAGCGTTTCTGTACAGGCATCCCCGGCTATGATGCCCGGTATCGAGCAGATTGTAAATGACACAACTGCTGAGAAGCCTTTTAAAATATTAGAAATCGTTGATGATACAAGTGAAGCGGAGATCGGCTATTACGTATCCGGGCAGGAACCGTATGTGAAGCTTTATCAGTACCAATATACTGATGATAAGAATCAGGCGCATACCATCACATTTGATTCGCTGGATGAGGGTCTGTCAAAAATTTCTGATCCTGTGAAGCGCAAAGAATTTGCCATGAATGTAAAACTGAATCAGGATGGCATTCCTGATACAAGTAAAAGTACCGGAATCAAACAGATTCAAAGTGTGTGTTATCAACCAGATGATCCAAGTACAGGAGAATCGGCGGATTATCCTCTTTCTTATGGTAATTACCAGGAGAAATATTTCCTTACCCAGGAAGAGAAGGATTCAAAATTATGGAAAGAAATCGAACAATTTATAGATCCGACCACTGATAAACCTACAACATATACAGTAAAGATAAATGGAACCTATCAGGAAAACCCATCCGGAACCGGTGACTATACTAAAAAGGAGCAGCAGTATTATCCGATTCGTGAAAAGGCAAATGAAACAGATACAGGGGATGCTGGTAATCCAAATGCCAAATACAGAGAAAATATTCAGAATTTTTATTATGCTGACAGTGACGGGGCAAATGCACCTTATTTTCTGGAATTTTCCGAAGTAGAGAATACTACTGTAAACAAGGCGCTGAAAGATTCTTCTGATCAGGGAAAGAAAACAATTCTGCCGGAATATAATTATGACAATGGCAAATATGGATATTACGAAAATGTTTACAGTGACCTGACTACTGAAATTGCAAATAATATTTTCAGCAAGAATTATACCTTCCCTGGCGAAAACCCTGCCAGCCCAAATGGAAATAAGCTTCTTATTCAGGATAATACATCTGCTAAAAATGCTTTTTCATCAGGCGGTGATGAATTTACATCGGCAGATGAAGGAAATGGGACAGAGCAAAGCAACACAGAAGACAATATAACCGGACAAAATCAGCCGGATGCTGTTGTGAGTGAACCTCAGATAGATTCAGGAGCGGCAGATGCGGGATTTTCCGATGGTGAATTTTCTTCTGAAGAATTAAACGCAGGAGAAAGTGATGTAAGTTCCACAGACAGCAATGGACAGGATAATAATGTATCTTCTGCTCCGGAAGAGGAAAACGTTACTGATAATGAGGCAACAAAACAGGGAGATACTGATAAAACCGGACAAAACAAAAAACGTTTAATCGAATATACACCATTAGTAGAAAATGGTACGGCAGTAGATGTCAATACACCTGAAGACCCTCTGGTATATTATGGTATCACCATAGACCAGTATCCGTTTTATCAGTATAAGTTGATCAGTAATCTGAATAAGATCAAAACAAAGGCAATTAACGTTGATGCAATTACAGATCCTAATTTCAAACTTAAAGAGACACTTGAAGCAAACCAAATTGAGACAACCGAGGGAAATCAATACTGTAATATTACGATTCAGGATGGACAGTACTGGTTCTGGTTATGGAACAAGGGTGAAAGTGTCAATAATGCTGTTAAATATCCAATATCTATTGTAACTCAGCGTCAGCCTGTAGCATACAGTGATATTCGCCAGCTTCCGGAGGATTTGGGATACAATTACTATTATAAAGTAGATAAAGTCTATTTCTGCTGTAAAAAGGGTGAAACTGCGGCAACAGGAGATTCCCATGCCTATAAATATTATGGCTGGTATTCACCTTCCTATGCTGATGAGAATAATCCATATATTCCTGTTAAAGACGGAGAAACACCAACCCATTATATTTCCGATGCCGAATACGAATTAACTCCGGGAACGGGAAATTATGATTTTGTACCTGATGATAATGCCCCAGAACAGACTGTGGAAGTAGACCATATGTATTATCAGGGGGGATATACAAACCATGACTGGTTTAAGCAGTATGTATTCCATCTGGAACCGGGTGAAGCGGGAAGTGATGAGAGGAAACAGTTTGATGCCTTTAAAATCGAGGTAACTACCATAACGGCAGAGGATTTTAATGCGACATATGGAAGCGCTGAGGAAACGGCATCTGCGGCATCCGGTGACAGCGATGGTACGGAAATAACTGATGACGGCGATAGCACTGCTTCCAATCATTCATCAGCAGATGATAGCGTAAACTCAGATGATGCGCAGACAGATGATATCCAGTCAGATGATATGCAGACAGACAACACCTCTGATATTCAGGATACCGACACTCAGGATACAAACGAAGCCCAGACAGAAGATCAGGCAGCAACTCAGAATGATGGAGATACTTCAGAAGTAGATCCAATGGTCAGTGAAGCCGGAGTAGAACTGGTGTCTATCGAAAAGGAATTTAGTGACAGTACAGATAATGAGGACAATCAGGAAGACAGTTTCCAGGATGGCACAGAAAATGAGGTCATGCCGGAGGCAGAAAGTAGTTCTGATGAGTCATTTTTTGCCGGAGATACAGATTCTGATTCCGGGAAAACAAAGCTGGAAGATTATAATCTGATTTATTTAAATGCAACTGGATTAAATGAATCTTCCTACCAAAAGATTCTTGACATAGTTTCCCCTCAGAATTCAAAGAAAAAACCATGTATTATTAATCAGACAAAATTACAGAATAATTATACTTTTAAGAGTAGTTTCACATCAATCATGAATGATAACGATGCGGATGGTCATTACGTGAATTGCAATGTATATTTCTTTGAAAATAGTTCCTTATCTGATGGTCAGGATTTAGGCAGCCTGTTGAATGTATCATTTGACAAAAATTTTAATCCCGCCTATATGGAAGAGTCCGATAGTTTTTCGGATGGTAATAATAGTCCGATGGAAGGTTTTGAAGAAATTCTGAAGTATATAGAAAAGGAGAATAAATACAGAAAAATAAAAGAAAACTCAACAAATGAGAATAATACAGAAAATCAGGAGAATCAGGAGGAAAAAAAGGTTACTCTTCTAAGTACCAAAATCAGCCAGGCCAGAGCCATTGAGTATATTATAAATTACAGACTGAAAAGAAATGATCTGCCTACCGGAAAAATCAGGGTTCTGGAACTCCAGCCAGCCCGCAGTCAGGGCAAGATTACGGATTCACAGGTATTAAACTGGCTGGGATATGAAACGACAAGCCGTGAAATGACGGTGAAAAGTTCTAGTGAAGATACATCTTATCCCACAGGAAATGTTTTAAATGCTGATGATAACTTTTGGTGTTCACAATATGATTCAAACACAGGTCGGCATTATTTGCAGATATCATTTACAAATCCGGAAGACATTGACGGATTTATTTACAGAGCAAGACCTGAAATATATAATACAAACATGGATAATAGAGGGGCGCTGTATACATATATTTTGGAACTATACAATGGGAATGATCGTGTAGCTTCTATAGATGGAAATATACAAAGCCAGACAAAGTTTGTGGAGAGAGACAGAAAAACGATTTCATTTCACCAAACATACCAGAATATAACATCTATGAAATTAATTTTTAAATCTACATTTGCCGAAAATTGGAATAATTTAGATCATTATGCCAGTGCTAGCGAATTTCTTCCAATTTTTAGTGATGTAGACATAACTACCATGACAACATCTGAATTTGTCGGACATATTGATGACCTGAATGCAAAGTATGATATGATTTATCTGGGGGATGATGATAATGATTTGAAATATGATGGTAATTTTCGACCAGATGATAAGGTGCTTTATTATCATGTTGGTGGAAATAAATTGGCACGTTATGAATTACAGGGCTTGATGAATCATGATTATGTCACAAATGGAAGTCAAAAGACAGCCGCTACGGTGGGGGATAAAGATTCGACTACAGGTACCACTATTGGCTCTGTTCGTGGTTCTGGAAATGATATTACGAAAGAAATAAAAAATAAACTGGTGAATTTTGCAAAAAGCGGGTATCCGGTAGTAGTTGCAGGAAATATTTATGGTGAGAATAAAGAAACGATATCTACAGAGTTGGTAGATAATTCTTCCTATATTTATGATTTCCTTAATGAAGTAAAAGGATTTGATAATGTATACAAAGAGGGAGAGATTACAGCAGATGAGGATATAAATTTCTATGCGGAACTTCCAAAACCAAAGATTGAATTGAGCAGTTCTCCTCCTTCTGCAATTGGAACAGGGGATGGCCCATCGAATAAATTTCTTATTGGAGAAAATATGACTTTTCAGTTTAAGATTATTGACGAGGCACAGGCTTCACCTGCTAATGCAGAATATAATTGTGAATTATATATTGATCTGAACTGTGATGGTAATTTCTCAAACACGGAGAAGTTGGAAGATATAGCTGTCATGCAAAACGGAAATGTTATACAACCGGACAATGACGGGATATATCATCTTTCCCTTAACACAGATTATACAGTGTCAAGAAAAATCCCGGAGGAATATATCAAACTAATGCCATGGAAATTGGTAGTTACCAACAATAATAACAGCGAAATCCGAACATCTGAAATTGGATACACAAAAAGACAAAATACAAATTCAACTGCGAATACAATTAAGGTATTGCAAATTATTCCAAATCCATCAACAGCGCAAAATGCCCAGTGTACATGGAACTTGGCTACTGATACTACGTTTCGAAATCTGTTTGATAAAGTAAAAGATTTTAATGTTCAGATTAGTACAATTACTGTAGGAAAATATGAAACTCAGCATTCTACAGATGCAACCTATCTAAATCAATATAACATGTTAATCATTGGATTTTGTGATGGTCCTGGTTATAGCGATAGTTATGGTGGAAATAATCCTACAAACTTTTCGGCAGAAGGTGCTCAGAGGATTCTTGAATTTGCAAATACAGGAAAGAGTGTGATTTTGGCCCATGATAATACGTCATCCTCTGTGTATGATAGAACTGCGCAGAATGGAGGTATTAATGGTAATACTACGTGGCAAGGTTGGGCATACTATTTTAACCAGATACTTCGCGTAGCTTCTGGAATGGACCGGTATGGGATCACTGCTCCGCAGTCAACTTCTAATATATTAAAACAGGCAAAAGAATTAGATACACATGAACAGTCTGCAGATTGGAATACCATTTCTAAGAATTCCAGTGATATGGCATATTATCTGAACAAAAACAAAGAAAAAACATATTCAGAAACGCAGGGATTCACCAATGGAAAATTAAGAATTGCAACTACAACACTAGGAAGTACGGAAGAAACAACTACAGCATCTCAGGTAAATGAAGGTGCAATAACAGAATACCCGTATAAAATTGATAAAAAAATAACCGTTGCACCTACACATTTCCAATATTATCAATTGGCATTGGAAGAAAATGCAGATAAGGATGATTCAGGTGATCTTGTAGTGTGGTATTGTCTTGGCGATAAAGATAATAAAACTGGAAATGGATATTATGATCATTCACCCAATGATGTCAGAAATAATTATTATATCTATAGCTATAAAAATATAATTTATACAGGTGTAGGGCATAAGCCTGTTACTAATAATGGTAATCTTATGGAGAAAAAGTTGTTTGTCAATACTATCATAGCCGCATATAATGCACAGGCGGTTAATCCGGAATTGATGTTTGTAAAGCAGTCAGACAGAAATGCTGCACAGGAAAAGACTGTTTATTACACTCTTGACAATGTTAACTTCAATGAATCCCAGGAGCTTATTAAAAACAAACCACTTGAGTTCCATTTGAAAGTGACAGATTCCAACCTGGTTGGTACTTCCTTTGCCGGAACAAACACAAAAGACCTGAAACTTCAATTGTACATAGAGTCTGATGATGGTAAAAAAGTTGAAGGAATTGGAGGAGAAAACACAAAGGTAAAAGAAATACATCTTCCGGTATATAAAGCTGGTGAAAAGCAGGCAGAATATGAAGATGGATATGTATATGTTAACAGTGGAAACGTATATGACTTTACCTTGAATGAACTACAAAACTATGAGAGTTATTTAAAAACAAGTGCTGGTTACAAGGGAAAGGTTACCCTGTATGCGAAAATTTCATGCAAGTACATTTACTACGGCACAGAAAAAGAAGCACAATCCGTTGCGCAAATAAACATCTGTCAACGCCAGCTTTTTGATTTGGATTGATGTAAAAACTTTATAGCTCCAAATTCTGAAAGCCTCAGACTGGTACAGCACAGCTACCCCGGTCCGGGGCTTTTGACTTCTGACAATTTTTATAAAAATGCCTTGAAACTACTGAAGAAGCATGCTAGTATAAAACCAAAGCATATTTCTCTTAAGTTTCAGGGCATTTTGCCGTCTTATATTCTAAATTCATTTCAGAAATCCATGCTTTTAATTCCAATTAAATTAGAAAAGCAGGAGTTCTGAACAATTCGGAAAAGAGCAGTATGTTCTTGCACTCCTGCTGACACAGGAGGTATTGTCTATGACAAAAAGAAAGAGCAAAAAAGTCACTGCAAACCGCAATTACAAGGATACAGTATTCCGAAAACTGTTTTCTGACAGGAAAAATCTGTTATCTCTGTATAATGCAATCAATGGAACAGCGTATACAGATGAAATGAAGCTGGAGATTGTTACACTGGAGAATGCAATCTATATGGGGATGAAGAATGATCTGGCGTTTATCATTGATACGAATCTTTTTCTGTATGAACACCAGTCAACCTACAATCCTAATATGCCATTGAGGGATTTGTTTTATATATCCAGCGAATATCAGAAATTAGTGGACAGAAAATCCCTGTATTCATCAATACTGCTGAAATTACCGGCACCGAATTTTATTGTATTCTATAATGGAAAGCGGAAAATGCCGGACAGATGGACGAACTGTCTGTCAGAATCTTACGAAAACCAGCAGGGAGAGCCTAATCTGGAGTTAAAGGTAGTTACGATCAATATCAACAGGGACTGCAACAGGAAATTGATGGAGCAGTGCAGGATTCTTGGAGAATATGCGCAATATGTAGAAAAAGTACGTGAAAATGCGGAGACTATGAGCTTGGATTCCGCTGTAAAAGAAGCAGTGGATGAATGTATTCAGAAAGGAATTCTGGCGGATTTTCTCAGAGTCAACCGCGCGGAGGTTATTGCGATGAGTATATTTGAGTATGACAAAGAGGAAGAGGAACAGAAACTGCAGGCAATTTATGAAAAGCAGGGTGAATTAAGAAAGGCAAAAAGCATAGCCATCTCGCTTGCGCAGGAAGGAGAATCCATAGAAAGAATAGCAAGAATCCTTGGTGAAACGGAAAAAACGATTAAAGAATGGCTGGCTGAAACGCATTAAAATTGGTTCCGCAGTATCATCAATTGAATGTTACTGTGGAACCTTTTTATATTCATCTGCTATTTTAGCCGGGTAAGTCGGATTTTATCTGCGTATCCCTGAAAGTTCGTCTTCTATCCACTTATCTGTGTTGAAGTTACTGTCAAAGAACCTGACGATCACGCCGTAAGGTTCTGTATCGCTGTTGAATGCGTTGGCTTCATCAGTGTCTACGTGCATTGCCAGGTGATAATTTCTGTGGACTCTGACTACTACATCTGCGTAGATAAGTGCGCGTCCGTAGCTTTTGGTCAGAACGAAGACTTCGTCATTGTCTTTGATATGCAGGGCAAGTGCTTCATCCGGAGTCATGTGGATGTGGCGTTTGGCTACGATGACACCTCTGGGGATTTCGATATCCCCGCATGGACCGGATAAAATACAGCCGGGAGTTCCTTCGATATCACCGGACTGGCGTATTACGCTTGGAATCCCCAGTTTTCTGGTGTCTGTAAGGGACATTTCTACCTGCGTGTCGCTGCGGAAAGGACCGAGAAGTGCCATGTTTTCGAAAGTACCTTTCGGTCCTTTGACAGTTACTCGTTCCCGGCACAGATATTGTCCGGGCTGGCTTAATTCTTTGATAAAATGTGGTTTGCTTCCTTCTCCGAATAATTTTTCAAAATCTTCCTGCGAGATATGCAGATGTCTGGCAGAAGTTTCTATAGGTATTTTGATGCTCATTTATTACAATACTCCCTCAATATGTTACTTGTATATGTCTGTCCGACATCCTGTTGTCTGATGGGATACAGAGCAGTTATACTTACTTTTTAGTGTATCTCTTTAATTGGAAATATGCAATGTTTATCTTGTAAGAAGGACAATTTTTATTATAAAATAGTGTTAACTTATTTTTATCGGTTTACAAGGAGAAGTGTTCTGGGCTATAATAAGATACATTAGAATAACAGTTACTGTGAACGGAGTGAACAGTAACGAATAACAATTCTAAATGTGACAAAACAGAATGAAATAGTAATGTAATATCAGACTTATAGAATAATAACCAAGAAGGATTATTGAATGAGCAAAAAGAGATTTTCCGGGCTGCGTCTGATTCTTATGGTGCCTGTGGTGGTGCTTCTGGCCGGTGGACTGATCATCGGTGGGAGAGCTTTGCAGGAGCCGGGGGAAGTAAGGACTCTTAAGAAGCAGGAGGCAGCGCAGACGGATGAAGGACATCAGGAGTATTATTTCGGCCTTCTTAATGAGGATGAACAGAGAGGCTACCGCGAGATCCTGGAGGGGATCAGAAGCTTTGAGGATAAATTTTATCTGTCTCTCTCAGGAGATAATGAGATAGACAGAGTGTATCATGCAGTGCTGAAGGATCATCCGGAGCTGTTCTGGGTACATAACCGGGAGAAAGTTTATAAGACGACTTATTCGGGCAGAGATTACTGTCAGTTTTCTCCGGGATATACTTATACAGAGGAGCAGAGACAGGAGATCACGCAGGCTATGGAGAATGCGTATCAGGAGGTGTTATCGCAGATTCCGGATGGTGCTGATGATTACACGAAGGTAATGACTGTTTATACTTATGTCATAGACAATACAGAATATGTGATCTCTGATGATGACCAGAGTATAGCAGGAGCTTTCTGGAAGAAACAGGCGGTATGTGCGGGCTATGCGGGAGCAGTGCAGTATCTGCTGGAGCGTCTGGATATCCCCTGTATTTATGTGGAGGGTGATGCTACAAACAGTACCCAGGGACATGCCTGGAATATTGTAGAGCTGAACGGACAGTATTATTATGTGGATGCCACCAATGGGGACCAGCCGGACTTTCTGGAGGGTGATGCCACGCTGCTGGCAGAGCATAAGACAACGATCTATGATTATCTGTGTCCGTTCCCACAGGAGTACGAGGAGAATTATACGGCCTCTGATGAGTTTCCTGTTCCTGCGTGTACAGCGACTGACATGAATTTCTATGTGAGAAATGGCGCCTGTTTTGATACCTATGACTGGAGCAGTGTATATGACCTGTGCAGACTGCGCATTGACAGTGATGCTGCGGTGGTACGCTTTAAGTTTGGCAGCCAGGGGGCTTATGATGAGGCATATATGGATCTGATCGACAGTAATCATATCCAGGATATCGCAAAATATTATATGGAAGTCCATGGGCTGTCACAGATTTCCTATCATTACGGCGTGATCGACAATATGAAGACCTTATACTTCATGTTCTGACGAGTTTAGTTCAGCTGAGAAGACTCCCGCTTCTATCAGTGAGTTGATTATAAACTTATCTCAGTGGCAGTCTGATCTCCGACTGAAATAAATGCCCCGCGAGGATGTGCGGCGGTTCTAAGAGAAATGTGTCAGTTGATGATAAGGAACGCTATAAATATATAACTAAAAGGAGTGACTGAAAATTATGGTTAATATGACAGATATATTTGGAAATGCGCTGAGTATTGCCGGGAGTTTTATGGATTCAGATCTGGTGAATCGTTTTATGATGGTAATATTTGCAGTGATCCTTGTGTTTGGAGTGCTGAACTGTATTCTGGGATACAGGCTTCTGCGTTTCTGGATGATGCTGGGAGGTTTTCTGGTAGGCGGCGGTCTTGCGTTGGTGGTTGTACATACAATGGGAATACAGGAGAAATCAACAATGCTGATCGCAGCACTGGCGGCAGGAGTTGTGTTCGCAGTGATTGCATTTCTGATCTATAAGGCAGGTGTGTTTATCTTGGCAGCAGGTATCGGCTGGGCGGCCAGTATTTATTTCCTGCATCCTACCAGCTCCGCAGTATTTTTTGCATGTATTCTGATCGGCGTAGCTCTTGGTTCCATGGCGGTGAAATACTGCAGGGAAGTGCTGATCGTGGCTACAAGTCTGATCGGTGGTATTATGGCAGGGGTTTCCCTTGCACAGCTTGGAAATCTGGCAGATATTCCCTATGGACTGGGAATGAGTGTGGGATTTGCAGTTCTGGGTATGCTGATTCAGTTTGCTATCAACAAACCGGTTTCTGATGAAGAGGATGAAGAAACGGTTGATGAAGAAAGCACTGAGCAGATTTACAGGCGAAATCAGGACCTGAGACAAGACCAGAGTTTTGAGCAGTCTCAGGACAGAGACATGGAGGAATCAATATATGCCAGAGGACAGAAAGGACAGGCGAGAAAAAATGGCAAAAGAAGCTAAGACAAATGCAATGAGAATGCTGGACAGACAGAAGGTTAAATATGAGGCGTTCTCCTATGAATGTGATGAATTTATTGACGGGATCCACAGTGCGGATAAGATCGGTGCTCCCTATGACCAGTCTTTTAAGACTCTGGTAATGGAAGGAAAGAGCGGCGGTTATTTCGTATTTGTAGTTCCGATTGAAAAGGAAGTTGACCGTAAGGCGGCTGCAAAGGCTGTCGGTGAGAAGACAGTGGACATGATCCATGTGAAGGATATCACAAAGATTACCGGATATGTGAGAGGCGGCTGCAGTCCGCTGGGAATGAAGAAACCTTATCCTGTTGTGTTTGATGCATCTGCAGGAGAATTTGAGGAGATTTATGTGAGTGGCGGCCGTATCGGACTGACACTGAAGGTTCCCCTTGCTGATCTGCTTAAGGTGACAGGCGGAAAGCTGGCGGATATTATCATGAAGACAGAATAAAATAACAGGGTACGGCTAAGCCGTACCCTGTATTTTATTCTTTAGTTATCGGAAGCGTCCTCTTCGTTGATCTCGAATACGTGACGTTTCTTAGCCATCTCATCACTTGCCAGATATTCATCGTAAGTAGTGATCTTGTCGATCATGGTTCCGTTTGGAAGGATTTCCATGATACGGTTGGCTGTTGTCTGTACGAACTGATGGTCATGTGAGGTGAAAAGGATAACACCCGGGAATTTGATCAGACCATTGTTCAGTGCTGTGATGCTCTCCATGTCGAGGTGGTTGGTTGGCTCATCCAGGATCAGGATATTTGCACCGGAGATCATCATCTTGGAAAGAAGACAGCGAACCTTCTCACCACCGGAAAGAACACGTACACGTTTAATGCCGTCTTCACCAGGGAAGAGCATACGTCCGAGGAATCCACGAACATAAGTAGCATCCTTGATCTCAGAGTACTGTGTCAGCCAGTCTGTAATGGTAAGGTCATTATCGAACTCTGCAGTGTTGTCCTTAGGGAAATATGCCTGAGAAGTGGTAACACCCCATTTATAATTTCCTTCATCCGGTTCCATTTCACCAACTAAGATCTTGAACAGAGTAGTGATTGCCTGTTCGTTGGCACCGACGAAAGCTACCTTGTCATCATGTCCGAGTGTGAAAGAAATGTTATCCAGAACTTTTACACCGTCGATGGTCTTGGAAAGGTTCTCCACCATAAGGACTTCGTTACCGATCTCGCGGTTTGGACGGAAGTCGATGTATGGGTATTTACGGCTGGACGGACGCATATCGTCAAGCTGAATCTTTTCCAGGGCACGTTTACGGGAAGTTGCCTGTTTGGACTTGGAAGCGTTGGCACTGAATCGGGAAATAAATTCCTGAAGTTCTTTGATCTTCTCTTCTTTTTTCTTGTTGGCTTCCTTCATCTGTTTGATGAGGAGCTGGCTGGACTCAAACCAGAAGTCGTAGTTTCCGGCATAGAGCTGAATCTTGCCGTAGTCGATGTCTGCTGTATGAGTACATACTTTATTTAAGAAGTAACGGTCATGGGATACAACGATGACAGTGTTGTCAAAGTTGATCAGGAATTCTTCGAGCCATTCAATAGCAGGCAGGTCAAGGTGGTTGGTAGGCTCATCCAGAAGAAGAATGTCCGGATTACCAAACAGTGCCTGCGCCAGAAGAACTTTGACTTTCTGGCTTCCTGTAAGGTCAGCCATCTGGGAATAGTGGAGATCGGTTTCAATTCCAAGACCATTCAGAAGAGTAGCAGCATCAGATTCTGCTTCCCATCCGTTCATCTCTGCAAATTCACCTTCCAGTTCGCTGGCACGGATACCGTCTTCATCAGTGAAGTCCGCTTTTGCATAGATAGCATCTTTTTCTTTCATGATCTCATACAGTCTCTTGTTACCCATGATAACAGTATCCAGAACTGTATATGCATCATATTTGAAGTGATCCTGCTGCAGGAAAGAGAGACGCTGGCCCGGAGTGATAACAACGTCACCGTTGGTAGGCTCTAACTGTCCGGAAAGGATTTTAAGGAATGTGGACTTACCGGCACCGTTTGCACCGATGAGACCGTAGCAGTTGCCCTCAGTAAATTTGATATTTACATCTTCGAAGAGGGCCTTTTTACCTACGCGCAATGTAATATTGTTTGCTGAAATCATATCATACCTCTTTTTCGTGAAATTATTGTTTTGCAGTAACTGTCCGGCAGATTGTTTATGGAAAACGTATCTTTCGCAGGAAACAGTTACATTATTTCCTATTATATAAGTTACAACCGTTTATCATTGTACCGTAAATTGGGAAATTTGCAACTGTTTTTTGCTTTTTTGGGTTCTTTTATTTACAAAAAAAAGAAGCACTGTTATAATATAGAATAAATATAGCCTCTTGACGGACAGAAATATGAGGCATTGATATGACAGAAATAACGATTACTGTTTCCATTGTTTTATGCAAAACAGCGATGTGGACAGTAAAGGATAATTAATTTTAGAGAGGTTGCAAAGACTATGTTTATTACAAGAGAGTGCGATTATGCAGTTCGAGTGGTACGTGCGCTTTGGGGAGAGAGCAGACTGAGCGTATCCGATATCTGTGAGAAAGAAGCAATCACAGCTCCTTTTGCCTATAAGATTCTGAAGAAACTTCAGAAGGCAGAGATCGTGAAGGGATACAGAGGCGTACATGGTGGTTATTCTCTGAACAGGGGACTGGATGAGTTGACTTTATATGAGGTTTATTCAGCGATTGATCCAGATATGTTTATCATCGAATGTCTGGATCCGAAATATAACTGTGTCAGAGACGGACAGGATGGATTGCCATGTCTGGTACATAGAGAATTGTTATCTGTACAGGATGAACTGATAAGTCTCCTTAAGAGAAAAACAATACAGCAGATCATGGAGGAGGCGTAGAGCCTCCTTTTTTTACTTTTATCTGCCTGATTTGTCCGAAATTTGGCATATCTGCATAATGTTAGTTATATGCAACTCGAAAAATGCACATATTTGCTACTGAAATAACAGAAAATCTCTGCTTTGTACCTCAGAAGATACAAAATATGTCAAAACAAATTGGACACAGGCAGAAGATTATGTTATAATCTACAATGAAATTTGAGGTATATTTTACTTATGCCTTGAAATAAATAATTAATTTTCATCAACCTTTAAGGAGGAAAAACAAACTATGGCAAGAAAGATGAAAACCATGGATGGTAACCATGCAGCTGCTCATGCTTCATATGCATACTCAGATGTAGCCGCTATTTACCCGATCACTCCTTCATCTGTTATGGCGGAAGCAACAGATGAATGGGCAACCCAGGGAAGAAAGAACATTTTCGGACAGGAAGTTCAGGTAACTGAAATGCAGTCTGAGGCTGGTGCAGCAGGTGCTGTACACGGATCTCTGGCAGCAGGTGCTTTAACAACAACATATACAGCATCTCAGGGTCTGTTACTTATGATCCCGAACCTTTACAAAATTGCCGGTGAGCAGTTACCTGCAGTATTCAACGTATCTGCACGTGCACTTGCTTCCCACGCACTTTCAATCTTCGGTGATCACTCCGACGTTATGGCCTGTCGTCAGACCGGATGCGCAATGCTCTGCGAATCTTCTGTACAGGAAGTTATGGACTTAACACCTGTTGCTCACCTTTCAGCAATCAAAGGTAAAGTTCCGTTCATCAACTTCTTCGACGGATTCCGTACATCTCACGAGATCCAGAAGATCGAGACATGGGATTATGAAGATCTGAAGGATATGGCAGATATGGATGCAATCGCTGCATTCCGTAACCATGCCCTGAATCCGAATCACCCATGTCAGAGAGGTTCTGCTCAGAACCCTGATATCTTCTTCCAGGCAAGAGAAGCATGTAACCCATACTACGATGCTCTTCCGGCAGTAGTACAGGAATACATGGATAAAGTTAACGCTAAGATCGGTACAGATTACAAATTATTCAACTACTACGGAGCTGCTGATGCAGAACATGTAATCGTTGCTATGGGATCTGTAAACGATACAATCGAAGAAACAATCGATTATCTTGCAGCAGCAGGAAAGAAAGTCGGTGTTGTTAAAGTTCGTCTTTACAGACCATTCTGTGCACAGGCACTCATCGATGCAATTCCGGATTCTGTAAAACAGATCACAGTTCTTGACAGAACTAAAGAGCCGGGTGCACTTGGCGAGCCACTGTACCTTGACGTTGTAGCAGCATTAAAAGACAGCAAATTCGGCGGCGTAAAAGTATTCTCCGGACGTTATGGTTTAGGTTCCAAAGATACTACACCTGCACAGATCGTAGCTGTTTATGAGAACACTGCTAAAGAGAAATTCACAATCGGTATCGTTGATGATGTTACTAACCTTTCCCTTGAGACAGGTGCTCCGATCGTAACAACTCCTGAAGGAACAACAAACTGTAAATTCTGGGGTCTGGGAGCTGATGGTACAGTAGGTGCCAACAAGAACTCCATCAAGATCATCGGTGACAATACAGACATGTACGCACAGGCTTACTTTGATTATGACTCCAAGAAGTCCGGTGGTGTTACAATGTCCCACTTACGTTTCGGTAAAAAACCGATCAAATCCACATACCTGATCCACAAAGCAAACTTCGTAGCATGCCATAATCCATCCTACGTAAACAAATACAATATGGTTCAGGAACTTGTTGACGGTGGTACATTCCTCCTTAACTGTGCATGGGATATGGAAGGTCTTGAGAAACATTTACCAGGACAGGTAAAAGCTTTCATCGCTAACCACAATATCAAATTCTACACAATCGACGGTGTTAAGATCGGTATTGAAACTGGCATGGGACCAACACGTATCAACACAATCCTTCAGTCTGCATTCTTCAAACTTACAGGAATCATTCCGGAAGAGCAGGCAATCGACCTTATGAAAGCTGCTGCTAAGGCAACATACGGACGTAAGGGTGATGATGTGGTACAGAAGAACTGGGCAGCTATCGATGCCGGTGCTAAACAGGTTGTTGAGATCCAGGTTCCGGAAAGCTGGAAAGATGCTGAGGACGAAGGTCTTCATATGACTCATGCAACAGAAGGACGTCAGGACGTTGTTGATTTCGTTAACAATATCCAGGCTAAAGTTAATGCTCAGGAAGGTAACTCCTTACCTGTATCTGCATTCAAGGATTATGTAGACGGTACTACACCATCAGGTGCAGCTGCATATGAGAAACGTGGTATCGCAGTTAACGTTCCTGTATGGAATCCGGAAAACTGTATCCAGTGTAACAGATGTGCTTATGTCTGCCCGCACGCAGTTATCCGTCCTGTAGCTCTGACAGCTGAAGAAGCAGCTAATGCTCCTGAAGGCATGAAGACATTAGACCTTACAGGTATGAAAGAATATAAATTCACAATGTCCGTATCCGCACTTGACTGTACAGGATGTGGTTCTTGTGTAAACGTTTGCCCAGGTAAGAAGGGTGCGAAAGCACTTGCTATGGAAAACCTTGAAGCAAGCGCAGACGAGCAGAAATACTTTGACTACACAGTTAAACTGCCGGTTAAAGAAGATGTTATCGCTAAATTTAAAGAAGCAACTGTCAAAGGCAGCCAGTTCAAACAGCCTCTGCTTGAGTTCTCTGGAGCTTGTGCAGGATGTGGTGAAACACCATACGCTAAACTGATCACTCAGCTGTTCGGTGACAGAATGTACATCGCAAACGCAACAGGATGTTCTTCTATCTGGGGTAACTCCTCACCATCTACACCATACACAGTAAACGCTAAGGGACAGGGTCCTGCATGGTCCAACTCTCTGTTCGAAGATAACGCTGAGTTTGGTTATGGTATGCTTCTTGCTCAGAGAGCTATCCGCGATGGCTTAAAAGCAAAAGTTGAAGACGTTGTTGCTAACGGAACAAACGAAGACGTTAAGGCAGCTGGTCAGGAATGGCTGGATACATTTGCTGTAGGTGCTACAAACGGCGCTGCTACAGACAAACTTGTTGCTGCTCTTGAAGCTTGCGGATGTGACAAAGCAAAAGAAATCCTTGCTCAGAAAGATTTCCTTGCTAAGAAATCCCAGTGGATCTTCGGTGGTGACGGATGGGCTTACGATATCGGATTCGGTGGTGTTGACCACGTACTTGCAAGTGGAAAAGATATCAACGTAATGGTATTCGATACAGAAGTTTACTCTAATACAGGTGGACAGTCTTCTAAGTCTACTAAGACTGGTGCTATCGCTCAGTTCGCAGCAGGCGGAAAAGAAACTAAGAAGAAAGACCTTGCTTCTATCGCAATGAGCTACGGTTACGTATACGTTGCACAGATCGCTATGGGTGCTGACTTCAACCAGACTGTAAAGGCTATCGCAGAAGCTGAAGCATATCCGGGACCATCCCTGATCATCGCTTACGCTCCATGTATCAACCATGGTATCAAGAAAGGTATGAGCAAAGCTCAGACAGAAGAACAGCTTGCAGTTGAATGTGGATACTGGAACAACTTCCGTTTCAATCCGGCAGCTGAAGGATCTAAGTTCACTCTTGACAGCAAAGCACCAGACCTTGCTGGATACGAAGACTTCCTTAACGGAGAAGTTCGTTACAACGCTCTTGCTAGATTCAATCCTGAAAAGGCTAAAGTTCTGTTTGCTAAGAACGAAGAAGAAGCAAAAGCTAGATATGCATATCTGCAGAAACTCGTTACACTGTACGGTTCTGAAGAATAAGATTGACTTGAATAGGGGTCAGGGACGAAAGTCTCTGACTCCTTTTGTCGTTGCACATTCAAAAGTCTGGGAGTGGTATGTGGTGGAAAGGGACTGGAAATTTATGTATAAATAGCAATTATCTCTTGCAAAAATGAAAATTTTATAGTATGGTTGATAAAGAAAATGATGAATATTCAGCTTGATAGAGGCGCGGGATTTATCAGTACCTTCTGAAAGATGCGGCAGGGAAGCCGACAGAAGAGAAAGGAAATACCGCCGAAGGAGCCGGAACCCCAACCCCGGTTTCTGGGACGATGCAGAAGATGCAGCGTACTGTCACACATGTGGAGCGCTATCGGAAGAACATTTAAGGAAGACTATACATGCCATGAATGCGTTTTGACGGTGCAAGCGTTATTCATGGCATTTTTATGTTTTAAAATAGGAGGTTTTTTAATTGAGAGAAAAAATGAAAAAGTTAAGCAGTCTGCTCGCAGCTATAATGATCTGCGTAATGGCAAGTCCCCTTGTCGCTTTTGCAGCAGACGCGGAAGAGTATGTACCGAAGATGTATGCCAGCATCTGGTCACTGGTTCCACCGGTGGTTGCGATCGCACTGGCACTGATCACAAAAGAAGTGTACAGCTCGTTATTTGTAGGGATTTTAGTGGGTGGAATGTTTTATTCCGGATTTTCCTTTGAAGGAACCATCACCCATATTTTTCAGGAAGGGATCGTAGGTGTTCTTTCTGACAGCTATAATGTGGGAATCCTGATTTTTCTGGTTATCTGTTTTCTGGCTGGATTTATTACGGGAAAACGCAAAAGAAAATAAATAAATTGAGTCGGCTGGCTTTTGTCGGTCGGCTTTTTCACTCAAAAGGAGTTTAAATGCAGGATATAAAAGATTATTGGACAGACAAAGAAAAAAGAGCAGAAATTGCAAAGGCTCATACGAAGGAGATGGAAGAAAAATATTCGAAAGAAATAAAGTATTCCATTGAAAATACAGAAATTTGTAGTTCTGTAGATATCTTAAAAACAGAAAAAGAAGAACCAGAGAACACTACAGTAGAGGTTCAAATTTATGTCGGCGATATAGATACGGTTGGAGCAATTTTAGAGTTCGCTTCAAAGGATAAAAGAATTGCGGCTTTAAATTTTGCTTCATACAAAAATGCCGGCGGAATGTTTATTAAAGGCAGTCGAGCTCAAGAAGAATGTCTTTGTCATGAATCGTTTTTATATAACGTGCTAAAAGAAAATGAGTCATATTATGAAGCAAATAGAAAAAATAAAAATCGTGCCCTATATCATAACAGAGCCCTTTATTCTCCAGATGTTATCTTTGAGAGAGAAGGAAGACTTTGTTATTGCGATGTAATTACTTGTGCCGCTCCCAATAAAAGAGCTGCTCAAAAATATTGTGATGTTTCTGATGAAGAAAATTCAAGAGTTTTAGAATCGAGAATTGATTTTGTCTTAGACATAGCAAAAAGCCATAACGTAGATACTCTGATTCTTGGTGCTTTCGGATGCGGAGTTTTCGGGCAAAGCGGAGAGGAAGTTGCAAAAATATTTCATAAGCTGTTGTTGCGAGAAGAATATGGCTGTTTTGAGAGTGTCGTATTTGCTGTTCCTGCAAGTAAAAATGGAAATTTCCAGAGCTTTTACGATTGCTTCAGTAGCGAAATTTTAGAAGTGAAACATAATAGTCGATAATCAGATTTTCTATACGGAGGAATTTTATGTACTGTGCTT
>OGPU01000774.1_pt1 | contig 33193 bp, 29 predicted proteins | sample 1552991 | NCBI WGS metagenome assembly OGPU01 (sample SAMEA2580296, study PRJEB22360) | human gut metagenome | biome: human gut; feature: human-associated habitat; material: faeces | place: Denmark | collected 2008/2010 | reverse complement strand
GGAACAGAAAGAGTATGCAGAAGTGTTCGACTACTCTAAGATTACTGAAAAGAGCAGTGTCATCACAGACTATTGGACGAACAATCTTTTGGAATTGATCTTGCGAAAAGATAATCTTAATAAGGCTTATAAGCAAGTCAAAAGAAACAAGGGAAAAGGTGGAATTGATGGAATGCAGGTGGATGAACTTCTGCCCTTCCTTAGAGAAAACCAGAGAAGCCTGATACAAAAGATAAGGGAAGGTAAATATAAACCGAACCCAGTTCGAAGGGTAGAAATACCAAAGGAAACAAAAGGCGAATATCGACAACTGGGGATACCTACAGTAGTCGACAGAGTTATTCAACAGGCAATCGCACAGGAATTAACGCCAATCTATGAGGAGCAATTCTCAGAGAACAGTTTTGGATTCAGACCAGGAAGAGGAGCGCACGACGCTCTGAGACAATGCCAAAAGAATGTAGACGAGGGCTATGTATATGTAATAGATATGGACTTGGAAAAGTTCTTTGATACAGTAAGCCAGAGTAAACTGATAGAGGTATTGTCAAGAACCATAAAAGATGGCAGAGTCATATCGCTGATACATAAATATCTGAATGCGGGAGTTATAGCAGACGGAATATTTGAACGTACAGAGGTAGGGATGCCGCAAGGAGGACCATTAAGTCCACTGCTTAGTAATGTGATGCTAAATGAATTAGATAAAGAACTGGAGCGCAGAGGACACAGATTTGTCCGATATGCAGATGATTGCATGATATTGTGTAAGAGCAAAAAGAGTGCAGAGAGAACCTTGAGAAATATCATTCCATTTATTGAAGGAAAACTTTTCCTGAAGGTAAACAGGAAGAAAACAGAGGTAGCACATATCAGCAAAGTCAAATATCTAGGCTACACCTTTTACAGATATAAAGGGAAATGCAGACTCAGAGTACATGCAAAGTCAGTGGTTAAGATGAAAAATAAAATCCGGGAATTGACAGACCGGAACAAAGGAATAAGCAATAAAAAACGAGAAAAGGAGTATCAGGAGTACGTGCGAGGATGGGTGCAATACTACAGACTTGCAGATATGAAAGGACTTCTAAAAAGAACAGATGAATGGGCAAGACGGAGAATCCGAGCAGTCTATTGGAAACAATGGAAGAAAATAAAAACAAGATACCGAATGCTAAAAGCATTGGGTATGGAACACTGGATGGCGAAAGAACTAGCATGTAGTAGAAAAGGTTACTGGAGAATGGCACAAGTGCTGAACCAAATTTTTTCGAAAAAAATAATAGCCAGATTGGGATACACGTCCATGTCTGACTATTATCTAACAGTATGTGAAAACTAAAGAACCGCCGTGTACCGAACGGTATGCACGGTGGTGTGAGAGGTCGGCTAATCAATTAATGATTAGCCTCCTACTCGATTATAAAAATGAGAAAATGTAAATATTTTTAATCAGACCTTGAACAAAATCAAAAGTGTGATAAGATAAAAACTGTAAAACAAAAGACAAAACGCAGAAATAATCTTTAAAACACAGAAAAAGAAAGGAAATAATATGGAAATTACAGACAGTGCAAGGAACAGGATGTTTTCAAATAAAGATCTCGTACGATTGATCATACCGTTGATCATTGAGCAGATGTTAACTGTAACGGTAGGACTTGCGGACTCTATCATGACAGCGAATGTTGGAGAAGAAGCTGTATCAGGAGTTTCATTGGTAGACAGTGTTATGGTATTGATGATCAATCTGTTCTCGGCATTGGCAACTGGAGGAGCCGTCGTTGCAGGGCAGTTTCTCGGACAGAGAAAAAATATCATGGCATGTAAGACAGCAGACCAGTTGATCTTATTTATTGTTTCATTATCTGTAGTGATCATGGCAGGAATTTATGCATGTAAAAACTTTATTTTAAATGTAGTGTTTGGAAATATTGAACCAGGAGTTATGCATAACGCGGAAATATATCTGATGATCGTCACGGCATCTATTCCATTTATTGCAATATATAATGGATGCGCCGCATTATTCCGTATCATGGGGAATTCAAAGATTTCTATGAATATGTCTATGTTGATGAACGGTATCAACATCGCAGGAAATGCGATTTTGATCTATGGGTTTAAATTTGGAGTTGAAGGAGTTGCGATCCCAACATTAGTATCAAGAATTGTTGCAGCAGTTGTTATGGTAAGACTGCTCGCAAAACAAAATCAGGACGTGCATTTAAGTAAACATATCCATTTTCATTTTAAGGGATATTTAATACAGAAGATCTTACATATCGGAGTACCAAACGGAATTGAAAATAGTATGTTCCAGCTAGGAAGAATCATGGTATTAAGTATCGTTGCAGGATTTGGGACATCATCTATCACAGCCAATGCCATCGGAAATGTGGTAGCATCATTTGAGTTGATCCCAGGAATCGGAGTAGGATTTGCAGTGCTGACCGTTGTATCAAGATGCATCGGAGCTGGAGATTATGAAGCTGCAAGATACTATACAAAGAAGCTGTTAAAAGTAGCCTATGCAGCATTGATCGCATTAAATATCATCGTAGTTATGATCTTACCACTGATCATTCAGGTATATCATTTATCACCAGAAACAGCAGCGATCACAAGAAAGATCTTATTATATCATACTTTATGCTGTGTAACGATCTGGCCGCCAGCATTCACGATCCCGAACACATTAAGAGCCGCAAATGATGTCAAATACTGTATGGTTGTAGCATCAGCCACGATGTGGATATTTAGAATCTTCTGCAGCGTTGTTCTTGGAAAATGGATGGGACTTGGAGTCTTCGGAGTCTGGGTAGCAATGACATTAGACTGGGTATTCAGAGGAATCCTGTTTGTCAAACGATACATACAAGGGAAATGGCAGAGAATGGCATTGATTTAACATGAAACAGATCAAATAAAGAAATTGTAGAAGATAAGAACATCCCAGAATCGTCAGGTATAAAAAGACGATTCTGAGCTGTTTTAAAATTTGTATCTAGAATGTAAATCCAGGATCTTCAGTAGTATCCATTTCATCAAAAGTAACTTTTTCTATTAATTTATTCTTTTTATTTTCCATTGTAATAAAAGCACGGCAATTTGTTGGGATTGTAACGGAAGAACCTTTTACTTTTTTCATTTTAGTAGCTCCTGGCTTGTAAGTATAAATAGATTTTACTCTCCAGTTCTTATTAGGAGTGATCTTGATGTTACGTCCCGTAAAGGAGATCTCAGATCCGTTTTTATTCTTAAAATCAGAAGTATAGTCTTTTCCATCCACTACGATCTTCTTAAAAGGATTTGAGTATTTTATAACTTTAACTGTTGTTTTTACAGAATAAGTTTTACCTCTGTATTTAAATTTTGCAGTGATTTTTGTTGATCCTGTTTTCTTAAGTTTTACACCGATTCCTACCTGATTGTTATCTGCAATAAGATAATAATCTTTTCCAAAAGTTTTTGTAGAAATAACCTTTTTATTTGAAGATTTAACCTTCATACCATTACGCAGGATGGATTCTGAATTAGAGCGATTTGTTCCCTTGATATAGATCACATTTGTGTAAAAACCATTCTCGCCATTATTTTTTTTGTCATAACTTAAGGTTGTCTTTTTAGGTAGAGAAAATTTTGCTTTCGCATTTACACTATAAGCAGAACACATACCTACTGTTAATACAGATGCCAGAAAAATAGAAGCACATTTTAAAATACTTTTCTTCATAAAATTCTCCTTTCGATGAACAAAAAATACAAAATCATTATAGCATAGAAATATGCAAAAATGTAAGGTATAATAAGGATAAAACAACCTTCAAGGAGGATACTGTTATGAATAAAAAAGAACTGGCACTAGAAGTCATTGAGCGTCTGAAGAATGAATATCCAGATGCAGACTGCACACTGGAATATGATCAGGCGTGGAAATTATTAGTTAGTGTAAGACTGGCGGCTCAGTGCACGGATGCACGGGTGAATGTCGTGGTAAAAGGATTATTTGAAAAATATCCAACAGTAGAAGCACTGGCAGCAGCAGACGTTGCAGATATTGAAGAAATCGTACGACCCTGTGGTCTTGGAAAGAGCAAGGCAAGAGATATCAGCAAATGTATGAAAGTTTTAAGAGATGAATATAACGGTAAGATCCCAACCGATTTTAAATCGATCCTAAGTCTTCCTGGGGTCGGAAGAAAAAGTGCCAACCTGATCATGGGAGATGTTTTTGGCAAACCTGCGATCGTTACGGATACACATTGTATCCGCTTGGTCAACCGGATTGGATTGGTTGATGGGATAAAAGACCCTAAAAAAGTTGAGATGGCATTATGGGAGATTATTCCACCAGAAGAAGGAAGTGATTTCTGCCACAGGCTGGTATGGCATGGAAGGGATGTCTGTACGGCAAGAACAAAGCCTCATTGTGAGAGATGTTGTTTGAATGATATCTGCGCACAAATTATATAAAGGTACCATGATCAAAAGTATGAAAGGAGAAAGTTTATGAGGAAACTATCAAGAAGAGCTGCCAGTATTGCATTAGCAGCGGCAATGCTATTTACAACTGCAGGAGTCAGCCAGAAGAAGGTAGAGGCTGCTTCTACAGGGAAATTATCTGTTACAGGATATCAGGATTATAACGATGCACAGAAAATCTTAAAAGAAGTGAACAAATACCGTAAGAAAAATGGACGCAAAGCATTGAAGATGGATCGAGGATTGACAAATTCAGCAATTATGCGTGGATTTGAAACAACGATCTATATTCCAGAAACAAGTCCGCATAGAAGACCAAATGGAAAGCTTTCAAAAAGTATCAACAAGAAGATCATCTATGAAAACTGCGCACAATCCGCAGAAACTACACCGAAGCAGATCGTAAAGGGTTGGATCAATTCTTCCACACATAGAAAAGGTCTGTTACTTTCGAATGCAAAAAGTGTAGGGGTTGCAGCAGTTACGGTTGTGTCAAGAGACGGATACGAAGCCAATACCTGGGTATTAGACTTTAGCAGTTCCAAAGCAAAGAAAGTAGAAAAATCCAAGGCAAGAAAGCAATTTACAAAAAATATCGTGACAAAGAATTCATATTTAAAGAAGAGTTATTTAAAACTAGACAGCAGATACGGTACAATATGGGAAACAGAAAAAATGCAGATGAAGCCAACATATCAAGGCAAAATGATGAAAGAGTACGGTGTGTATCCAACAGTGATCAATACATCATCTTTCACATCATGGAAGAGTAGTAATCCATCCGTGGCATCTGTTGACTCGAATGGAAGAATCACAGGAAATAAAGCTGGAACAGCGACGATTTCTGCAAAATTAAAAACAGGGACAAAGATAACGATTTCAAAGAAAATCAAAGTCGTACCGACGAATCAGCAAATCGATCCATGGGAATAGACAAAAACTAAAGAATCAGGATAGAATAAAAAAACGTAATCTCAAGAGGTTCATTTGAGATTACGTTTTTTTCTATAGGATTATGCCTGAAATCCAAGGTAGGCATTGATTCTCTTATGAAATAGAGAAGAAAATATATTTGTAATATTACCACTTAAGAAAGCGGCGATCGCGGAACTGATCGTGAATCCGACACCTATTGATAGAACGGCACATGCGATGACAGATAGTAAAATCTTAGCGGCAAGTCCATGAGGTTCAATAAAGAATAAACCATAAGAAGTAAATTCGATAAATAAAGAATAAACAAAAGTCAAACCAAGCTGAGTCAACTGCATTTTCCCGAATTCATGAAGGATCAGAGCTTCGCAAACTAAGAAAGTAGAGTTGATCAGGAAGTTAAATAAGGCATAGCTGTGAATTGGGGAAAGATAACTTAATGTCAAAGCCATCGTACAGCTAGGTGCAACTCCAAGAGCTGCTTTCAAAAATAAATTAGAACCAACAGACATGATCAACAGTCCTAAAATATAAAATAACAATCTATGGTAAAAAAATCTTTTTTTGTTTTTCATAATATCAACGATTCCTTTCATCAAAATTTCATATTTTATCAATCGTATTCCCTTTGTGTTTCTTATTATATATATAGAGAGCGAAGTATTGCAATTCCAGTTGAGATTTGATATATTCCAAATAGGAATATACGAAGATATTTGAAAAAGGTATGGAAAAATGGAAATACAGCAATTATATTATTATATGGAATTATGTAAACAGAAAAATTTCACAGAAGCTGGATATGCCTGTAACATGACACAAGGTGCATTATCAAAACAGATCCGTAAGTTGGAAAATGAGTTAGGAATTACACTGATCCGCAGGAATACAAGGAAATTTGAGTTGTCCAAAGAAGGAGAGATCTTTTTGTCTTATGCAAAGAAAATGACGGGAACCTATGAAGAGATGTTGAAAAATGTTCAGAAAAATCAGGAAATTAAGATTGGTTGTATGCCGGTTCTTGCACCATATCATTTTGCAAGATTGGTGGCGGATTTCAGAAAAGAATATCCAGATATCAAACTTGTGATTGATGAAAGAATCGCAAGTGATATTCAGGAAAACTCCGATCGTTATGATTTCTTGATCTTGAGAGAAAATATGATGGAAGATCAGAAAAAATTCCGTTTTTCCCCACTGTATGATGATAAATTGTGTGCAGTGTTATATGAAAAACACCCGCTTTATGGAAGAGATCGACTTCAACTGAAAGAATTGAAAGATGATGTTTTTATCTTCCCAGAGAGAGGCAGCGGAAGTTACGAAGTGTTTTATAAGAGTTGTGAGAAAGCAGGATTTGAACCGAAAATAGCTTTTGAATTTCCACAAGCAAATACAATCATGAGTTTTGTAAGTGAAGGGGTTGGGGTTACGATCACATTTTCAACGGTTTATAGAGAAGCTAAATGTGCTGGAGTTAAAATGATACCATTAGAAGATGAATTACATTCTGTGATATCACTATTTTATAGAAAAAATAAGCCATTGGATTATGCAAAGAAGCAGTTTTTAAATTATGTAAGAGAGCATTTGTATACGTAAAAAAATTAGAAGGCATATTGTGAATCTGTTATACTAGAGGAAGTAAATACAAGGAGAATTCTTATGAAGTATGTCATAAAAATAATACTGATCGTGACATGCCTGATCATTATGTTACCATTTGGCGGATGTGGCCGGAAGAAGCAGGTAACAGCTCAGAAAGCAGGAGTATTAAAGCCAGAAGCACCGGGGAAGGAAGTTTTGGATCATGGGGAGGCTGTGGTTGATATATCGAATGTGGCTCAAGGCTATGTAGCACTGCGATATAAGGGAAGTGCAAAGAAGATCAGTGTTGAAGTGATCGGAAAGAATAATAAAGTATATAAATATTTTATTGAACGGACAAAAGAGCCGACATATTTTCCATTGACCAGTGGAAATGGTACATATCAGATCTCTGTATATGAAAATGTGCAGGACGATGAATACAGTGTTTTGATGATGGATAGTTTTGAGGTGAAATTAAAAAATAAATTTCTGCCATTTTTATATCCTAACCAGTATGTAGAATTTACAAGTAAGACGAAAGCAGTAAAGGAAGCGAAGAAACTGGCAAAAGATTCCAAAGATGATCTGGCAATCGTCAAAGCTGTTTATAATTATGTGGTCAAAAATGTAAAATATGATGATGAGAAAGCGCAGAATGTTCAGAGTGGATATCTGCCATCGGTAGATGAGACATTGAAGACAAAGAAGGGAATCTGCTTTGATTATGCTGCACTGATGACGGCGATGCTGCGTTCGCAGGGCATTCCGACCAAGCTTGAGATCGGGTATTCAGGGGATATCTATCATGCCTGGATCAGTACCTGGCTGAATGAAAAGGGATGGGTAGATAATATCATTCAGTTCGATGGGAAAAGCTGGGAGTTAATGGATCCGACACTGGCAGCGAATAGTGATAACAAGGAAGATGTGAAAGAATATATTGGGAATGGAGAACATTATGTACTTCAGTATAGTTATTAAGAAGGGATAGATATGAAGAAGAAACTTAGCAACGAAGAACTGATCACATTTTGTGGTCAAATGGCGCTGATCTTGAAATCTGGGATTTCATCGCTTGAGGGGATTTACATTATGGAAGATGGAGATGTCCAGACAGAAGGCAGGGAGATATTAAAAGAGATCCGCGAAGAACTTGAAATGTGTGGAATGCTTTATCCTGCAATGGAGAAAACAGGGGTTTTCCCAGAATATGCACTTCATATGACGGAGATCGGAGAACAGACAGGAAGACTGGATGAGACGATGGAAGCATTGGCGGCATATTACCAGAGGGAAGAAGAAATATTAGATGCGGTCAAGAGTGCAGTGACTTATCCGGTTGCGATGCTCGGGATGTTGTTAGTGATCGTTGCAGTATTATTTATAAAAGTTATGCCAGTATTTGAACAGGTATATATGCAATTAGGGCAAGAGATGACAGGAGTTGCACGTCAGTTATTGAATATTGGAGATTGGATGAGGCAGTCAGCAATTGTTCTGGTAGTTTTGGCAGTGGTGATCTTGATCATAGTATTTTTCGTTATTTTTTATAAAAAGGCAAGAATTGAATTTATCTCGAAGATACAAACCATCGGATTTATGAAGAAAATCGCATGGAAACGTGCAAGAACAAGATTCGCAGGTGGAATGGCAATGGCATTAAAGAGTGGACTTGATATGGATGAAAGTCTGTCACTTTCTGAGAAACTGACAGATTATGAACCGTTGAAAATGAAGATTCAGCAATGTCAGGAACAGATGAAACAAGGAGAAACATTTCCCAAAGTGTTGAAAGAGACACGTATTTTTGATGGAATGCAGGAAAGATTGATGATCATCGGTTATGAAACGGGTGCCGTAGATGAGGTAATGGAACAGGCAGCAGATCTGTATCAGAAACAACTGCAGGATCAGATTCAGAAGATGATCGCTGTGTTAGAACCGACGCTGGTAGGAATCTTATGTGTGATCGTAGGGATCATTTTATTATCTGTCATGTTGCCACTAGTTGGTATTATGGCTGGAATTGGATAAGGGAGGCAGATTTTGAGAAATCGTTTTCAAAAACAAAGAAAAATTGACAATAAAATTCGAATTTTCCTGCCAGTTATGATCTGTGGCATTATGGTGGCTGTGTTATGGAATAGCAGCAGCCAGATTTTTCGGGAAACAAAGAAAAGACAGGAAGAAAGTCTGAAAGAAGCCGTGATCAAAGGGGCGGTACAATGTTACAGTGTAGAAGGGCGATATCCAGAAAGTCTTTCTTATATGGAGAAACATTATGGATTGGAGTATGACAAAGACGAGTTTGTGATCTCATACGAGATCATTGGGTCTAACCGCATGCCACAAGTTACGGTGATCCCATTGAATGAGAGGTGAGGTTTTTGGAGAGACAAAGACATATGACAGATCAGATGTTTCTTGTGATCTTATTTGCAGTGTTTGCAGTTTGTGCGTTTTCCTTGAGTATGATCGGGGCGAATATATATAGTCATACAGCTTCTGTGATGAATGAGGATTATGAGGAACGGATCGATATTTCTTATGTAACAGAAAAGATAAGACAGTGGGATGAAAAGGACAGCATCGAGATCGGCAGCTTTCATGGACGCACAGCCCTGATCCATACAGAAAAGATCAATGGGAAAAAATACAATACTTATCTCTATCAAGAGAAGGGTGCGTTGAGAGAATTAATGGTAAGAGAAGGTCTGGATACAACAACGATGCAGGGAGAGAAGATCGTGGCAGCAAAAGATTTTTCTGTAATAGAAACAAAACAGCTGTATCATATAAAGATTCAGGGAAGTGATGGCAAGATATATCAGAACTGTGTATACAGACACAGCAGGAATTAGGAGGAAGTATGAGACAAAAAAGCAATGGAACACACCTGATCCTGATGGAATTAATGATGGTATTATTCTTTTTTGCAATCTGTGGATCAATCCTGCTTCAGGTATTTGTAAAAGCTCATAACATTAGTGCAAAAGCAAGAGAAATGACAGAGACAAAAAATTATGTAACACAAGCTGCAGAACTGATAGAAGCGGGTGCTTATGACATCAAAGATTTTCAAGAATATTTTACACAAATAGATGGTAAAGCCGGAGATTATCAGTGTTATTATGATCAGGACTGGAATGAGATAAAGAAGGCAAAAGCCCATTATCATATGACGATAAAGCTTGAAAGGCAGCCAGCGAAAGTTCTGGGAAAGATTACGATGTGGAGGGAAAACCAACAGATTTATCAGCTTGATATTTTAAGATACAGGCAGGAAAGGAAAGATAATGAAAGATCGTAAAATGCCATTTTTAGGGATTGGAGCAGCTTCGATCGTGCTCGTGTTAGCTATGGTCTGTTTAGCAGTTTTTGCGGCTTTGACACTTTCAAGTGCCAAGGGAGATCATACGTTAAGTAAAAAGAATTTGGAACGTACGTCGGCTTTTTATCAGGCATCCAATGCAGCGAATGAACAAGTTGGAGCGATCGATGAGAAACTATGGAAGTTGTATCGCAGATCTAAGGATAAAAAAGATTATATGAAAAGGGTTGGTCGATCGTTTACAAAAAGCAAGGGGATTTCATATAATAAAAAAGAGAAAACAATTGCATTTCAGGAAAGTATCACAGACACACAGCAGTTATCTGTGAAATTGCAGATTTATTATCCGGAGAAAAAGAATGATCTGTGTTATGAAGTGATCAAATGGAAAAAAGAAGCTGTTGGGGCATGGAAGAAGGATGATTTCCTTTCGGTTTATAGAAATAAGTAAAAGGGGCCAGCATGAATATTGAAGAATTTTTAACATTAGCAGCAAAAGAGGAAGCCTCAGATCTGTTTATTGTAGCAGGGCTTCCATTGACGATGAAAGTAAATGGAGTGATGCGTCGCATCAATGAAGAAAAAATGATGCCGCAAGATACGGAAAAAATAATCCGGGAGATTTATGAGAAAGCGTTAGACAGAGACATAGATCAACTGTTGAAGACAGGGGATGATGATTTCTCATTTGCAATTCCTGGATTGTCAAGATTTCGTGTCAGTGCATATAAACAGAGAGGATCCTTAGCGGCAGTGATCCGTGTGATCGCATTCCGCCTGCCAGACTATAAGCAATTAAGAATACCAGAGCAGGTAATGAAATTAAGTGAATTAAACAAAGGACTTGTGCTTGTAACAGGACCAGCGGGAAGTGGAAAATCCACGACACTTGCATGCATGATAGAAGAAATCAATGAAACAAAAGAAGATCACATCATCACATTGGAAGATCCTTTGGAATTTTTACATCAACATAAGAAAAGTATCGTCAGTCAGAGAGAAGTAAACATGGATACTGTAAATTATGTTACTTCCTTAAGAGCCGCATTAAGACAAAGTCCGGATGTGATATTGCTTGGGGAAATGAGAGATTATGACACGATTCAGGTAGTTATGACAGCTGCAGAAACAGGGCATCTGGTATTTTCAACACTTCATACTATCGGGGCAGCGAATACTATCGAACGTATCATAGATGTATTTCCACCAAATCAGCAACGCCAGATCATGATTCAGCTGGCTTCTGTATTACAGGCAGTGATCTCTCAGCAGCTGATACCAACGATGGATGGAACATTGATTCCTGTGTTTGAGATCATGGAAGTGACCCCGGCGATCCGCAATATGATCCGTGAAAATAAAGTGCATCAAATAGATGGTTTGATCTATTCCTCTACAGGGAGCGGAATGATATCTATGGACCAGTCATTGATCAATCTATATAAAGAAGGACAGATCAGCAAAGAAACTGCGATTTTATATGCATCCAATCCAGAAATGATAATAAAAAGGATCCGCTAAGAAATATGGTCAGAAACAGGCTGAAATCCATCGGAATTTATTGACAAAAAAGTGCGAATATTGTACGATAAAAATATATTATAGGGTGAGTGTCTCTCATATGGAGATTGAGAGACAAAAGCAAAAAGTATAGATATTAATATTAAGAAGGGGCGAGAGTTATGAAGAAGAAAGTCATGGTCGGATTGGTGTCCGTGGTAGTAGCTGTTGCATTGGTTTTTGGTGGAGTCACATTTTACAATAACCGTCAGCAGGAGAAGTTTGAGAAGCAGATGGCTTCCTATGAAAGCGTTGATACTATGCAGCATCCAAGCGAAGCAACAACATCAATTGATGGGATTCAAGTACCGCTTGGCAAGAAACCGAAGGTAACGACGAAGAAAACAACAAAGAAAAGCACAAGAATCCAGAAGCTTAAGAAGAAAGCAAGCAGAAGCAAAATAACAACAAGAAGAACAACAAAGAGAAGAACAACAACATCTCAGAATCATTCCAGACGTAAGGTTGTGAATACAAAAGTTGTCAAAACACAGAAGGATTATGACAAGAAGGGTTCTAAGAAGAGAACGATCAAGACAGTCGTTCAGACAACGACCAAGACAACAACGGTTGAATTGAGTCAGATGTCTGGTGTTTCTGGAACAACATTAAGAACACTTGGTTCTCAGGCAGATGGTAAGATCTTGAATGCATTTGAAGATCTGAAGTTTAAGATGGTGATTGATAAAAATGCGGAAGCGACAGGTGTATTTAGCGTTAAGAGCCATAAGATCGCACTTCAGAGTGCGAGATCTTCTGTATTACTTCACGAATTAGGACATTTTGCTAATTTCATTGCAGGAGATAAAGTTGGAACGAGTGAATGGAAGTCAATTTACAATGCTGAGAAGGATAAATATGATGGATATAACAAAGCATATGCGATCAAATCAGCATCTGAGTATTTTGCAGAATCTTACAAGGATTATAAGGAGCATCCATCCGCATTAAGATCAAAGAGACCAAGAACTTACCAGTTTGTTAAGAGTACGATTGATGGAATTACAGACAGCGATGTACAGAACATCAAAGATACCTATGGAGAATACTGGGGATTATAGGACGATACCTGAAGGAGTACTTTCTCAGAAAGTACTCTTTTTTTTGCCAATTGCCTGTGTTGCTCTGTAGAATGTGAAAGAATGTATAAACAAGGGATATTTTAAAAAATTAAAGGAGAAATAAGATGTTAAAGATCAAGGAATACGTCAAAGCAGAAAGTCTTGAGCAAGCTTATGAGCTGAATCAGAAGAAGACCAACTGCGTGATCGGTGGCATGTTGTGGCTTAAGATGGTCACAAGAAATGTACAAAAAGCAATTGATCTGTCGGGTCTTGGACTTGACCAGATCGAAGAAAATGATGAGGAATTTTCAATCGGAGCAATGGTAACACTAAGACAGATCGAACTTCATGAAGGATTAAATACATGGAGTCAGGGAGCGGTAAAAGAAAGTGTGACACACATTGTCGGAGTGCAGTTCCGTAATCTTGCGACAGTAGGTGGAAGTATTTTTGGAAAGTTCGGTTTTTCTGATGTATTAAGCTGTTTTCTGGCGTTTGACAGTTATGTGGAGTTACATCATGAAGGAATCATTCCATTAGATCAATTTGCAGCAAATAAATATCCAAATGATATTTTAGTGCGTCTGATCATTAAGAAGCATCCGCAGGAAAGTGTTTATCTTTCTCATAGAAATACAAAGACAGATTTTCCAGTTTTGACCTGCGCTGTTTCATTAGGTGAGAAAGAGGCATATGCGGTTGTCGGTGCAAGACCATCCAGAGCTTGCAGAGTCAGATTATCAGATCAGTGGATGGAACAGATCAAAGATGATGAAGGAAGAAAAAAACTCGCAGATGAAGTGACAGGTCAGATGAATTTTGGAAGCAACATGAGAGGAAGTGCTGCTTACCGTGAACAGTTATCAAAAGTCTTATTAAGAAGAGGCTTTGAACAGTTAGAAGAAAGGAGAGAAAAATAAACATGGAGATTACATTTACATTAAATGGAAAGAAAGTAACCCCACAGATTGATGCAGACACTCTCCTGATCGATCTCGTCAGAGATCTTGGTTGTTACAGTGTGAAACGTGGATGCGAGACATCAAATTGCGGATTATGTACGGTATTTATGGATGACCAGCCAATCTTATCATGTTCCATTCTTGCAGCAAGAGTTGATGGACACAAGATCGATACCTTAGAAGGATTGCAGGAAGAAGCAGCTGAGTTTGGAGCTTTTATTGCGAACCAAGGGGCTGAACAGTGCGGATTTTGTAACCCAGGAATGATCATGAATGCGATTGCATTATTTAGAGAGATTCCAGATCCGAGTGAAGAAGAGATCAAAGAATACCTTGCGGGGAATCTTTGCAGATGTTCTGGATATGAAGGACAGCTTCGAGGAATCTTAGACTTTTTGGAATATAAGAAAAATAAAGATGGAGGTGCCGAATGAAAGTAGTTAACCAGCCGATCATGAAAAAAGACGCTATGGCACTTGTGACAGGGAAACCTGTATTTACAAACGATAAGGCACCAAAAGAATGTCTGATCGTGAAATTACTTCGAAGTCCATATGCGAACGCAATGATCAAATCGATCAACACTCAGTTTGCTATGAAAGTGCCAGGGATTGAGGCGATTTATACATGGGAAGATGTGCCACAGGAACGTTTTACGATGGCAGGACAGACATATCCGGAATTAAGCCCATATGACAGACAGATTCTGGATCAGCATGTCCGTTATGTTGGAGATCCCGTTGCAATCGTTGCTGGGGAGAATGAAAAGTGCGTTGATCAGGCGATCAAGATGTTACGTGTGGAATACGAAGTATTGCCAGCAAACTTAGATCCACGTAAGGCAATGGATAAAGATACACCGCTAGTGCATCCAGAAGATAACTGGAAAGCATTATGTAATATTGGTGCAGATAATAAGAAAAACCTGTGTGCAACAGAAGAAACACACGAAGGAGATGTCGATGCGGTATTAGCAGATTGCGACGTGGTTGTAGAACATACATATCATACAAAAGCAAATCAGCAGGCAATGATGGAGACATTCAGAACTTATTGTTTTATTGACGAATATGGAAGATTGAACGTTGTTAGTTCCACACAGATCGTATTCCATGTACGAAGGATCTTATCCAATGCATTATGCATTCCAAAATCAAAGATTCGTGTATCAAAACCAAGAATTGGTGGAGGATTTGGAGCAAAACAGAGTTCTATCTCCGAAGTATATCCAGCATTTGTCACATGGATGACAAAGAAACCATCCAAGATTATTTTTTCAAGAGAAGAGTCTCAGATCGCATCTTCACCAAGACATGAGATGCAGGTAACAGTTCGTGTCGGAGCAAACAAGAATGGAAAGATCCGTGCGATCGATGTTTATACATTATCCAATACAGGAGCCTATGGAGAACATGGTCCAACAACGGTAGGGTTATCTGGGCATAAATCAATTCCGTTATATCGAGATCTGGAAGCACATCGTTTTGCATATGATGTTGTGTATACAAATCGTATGTCAGCTGGGGCTTATCGTGGATATGGTGCGACACAGGGTGTGTTTGCGCTGGAATCAGCAGTCAGTGAACTTGCAGCTAAGATAGGAATGGATCCAACGAAGATCCGTGAGATGAACATGGTCCGTGAAGGCGATGTGATGCCAGCATATTATGGAGAAACAGCAAACAGCTGTGCTTTGGATCGATGCCTTGCCCGTGCAAAAGAGATGATCAAATGGGATGAAAAATATCCATGCAAAGATATGGGAAATGGAAAAGTTCGAAGTGTCGGACTGTCAATGGCGATGCAGGGTTCCGGTATTTCTGGCGTTGACGTTGGTTCTGCAACGATCAAATTAAATGACGATGGATTGTATACACTTTCTATTGCAGCAGCGGATATGGGAACTGGATGTGATACGATCTTGGCCCAGATGGCGGCAGAATGTCTGGAATGTTCTATTGATGATATCATGGTCAGCGGAGCAGATACAGATACATCACCATACGATTCTGGATCTTACGCATCAAGTTCTACCTACGTCACAGGAAAAGCAGTGGAACGTGCCTGCGAAAAATTAAAGGGACATATTTTCAATAAAGCAGCTGAGATGATGGAAGCTGTAGATACAGATACTCTGGAATTTGACGGAAAGAAAGTCAGAGATGCAGAGAGCGGCAAAGAAGTTTCATTAGTGGACATTGCAACAGCATCTATGTGCAACAATAATGAAACTTTCCAGGTGACAGAGACAAACAGTTCTCCAGTATCCCCACCACCATTTATGGTGGGAATGGTTGAGATTGAGCTTGATAAAGAGACAGGACATATCGAAATCTTAGATTATGTTGCGGTCGTAGATTGTGGAACACCAGTCAATCCAAATCTTGCAAGAGTTCAGGTAGAAGGCGGACTCGGTCAGGGAATCGGAATGGCATTGTATGAGGGTGTTGATTACACACCAAATGGATATGTAAAACAAAATTCTTTCATGCAGTATAAAGTTCCAGCAAGAGTCGATGTTGGAAAGCTTCGTGTAGAATTTGAGAGCAGTTATGAGCCAACAGGACCATTTGGAGCAAAATCCATTGGAGAGATCGTTATCAACACACCATCTCCAGCATTAGCCCATGCCGTATTTAATGCAACCGGATTATGGATCCGAGAATTGCCGATCACCAGTGAAAAGATCGTTATGGGATTATTGGAGAAAGAATAATATAACATGGATAAAATAAAAGCAGCGGTCATTTATCTTGCATCAGGAAACAGCAAACGTTTCGGTCAGGAGAATAAATTATTGCAAATGATCGGAACCAAGCCAATGTATCGTTATGGATTGGACCGATTGATCGATCTATGCAAAGATCATGAAGGGTTTGAGATCATTGTTGTCACACAGTATCAGGAAATTATGAAGCAAACACAATACGACCCAATAACGACAGTGTTTTGTCCAGAAAGTAAATATGGGATTTCATGGTCGATCAAAGCAGGGATCAAAGCAGCGAAAGATGTAGAATTCTATTCATTTTTCGTAGCAGACCAGCCCAATATGAAAAGAGAGACAATCGAAAGATTTCTCTCTTTTATGGCAGATGAATCTTGTGAACTTGGCTGTGTCAGAACAGAAGAAAACCTTGGGAATCCCGTATGGTTCTCAAAGAAATATAAACGAGAATTGTTATCGCTTACAAAAGATCAAGGTGGCAAGAAAATCCTCAAAAAACACATAGAAAATGCCAGATTTTTCAAGGTATTGGAAGAAACTGAACTTTGCGATATAGATTATCCAAAAGAAATGCAAGCAATGCTTGCAAAGCGAGGCAAAAGTAGTTAAAATATTATTTAAAATACAAAAGAGCGTGGAGGCCAAGTGATGGAATTATTAAAAGAGAGAATTCGAAAAGATGGAGTCGTGAAAGAAGGAAATGTCCTCAAAGTAGACCGCTTTTTGAATCATCAGATGGATGTAAAATTATTCCGTGAGATCGGTAAAGAATTTAAGAAACGTTTTGAAGGCGAAGATATCAATAAGATCCTTACGATCGAAGCATCAGGAATCGGAATCGCCTGTGTTGTGGCAGAGATTTTTGATGTACCAGTCGTATTTGCAAAGAAAACACAGACAAAGAACATCGCGGGAGATGTATATACAACAAAGGTAGAATCATTCACACATGGAAGAGTCTACGACATCATTGTATCTAAAGAATTCTTAGGAGAAGGAGATCATGTATTGCTGATCGACGATTTCCTTGCTAACGGTAAAGCCTTAGAAGGATTAGCGAAATTAGTCAAAGATTCCGGAGCAGAACTGGTCGGAGCAGGAGTTGTGATCGAGAAAGGATTCCAGCCAGGAGGAGATTTCTTAAGAAAACAGACACACTTAGAATCTCTTGCGATCGTAGATGCTATGGACGAGAAAACAGGAGAAATCACATTCCGTGAATAATGTCTTTGACATTTTTGTAGGTAGTCTTGCATGTATGTGACAGAAATAAAAGAAAAACAAATATTTAAAAGCATCAAGGTGGCAACTCCGCATTTTTGCCACCTTGATGCTTTTAAATATTTGTTTTTCTGTTATTTCTGTCACATACACATGAAGTCTATTCAAACCACTACACAGTGTGTATGTTTTACTGTATTAGCATTAATAATATCTGTCCACCTCTATAAAAATTAAAAAACGATAACGTTTAACATACATCCATCAATGGAATTCGTTTTTCGTACCGCTATCTTTCTTTATCTTTTTATGAATACTCGACACATTCCCGTCATACAATTAAAAAATTTTACAAAAACTTATCATTCCCACGTACCTTTCCTTAATCTCACAAGTTTATAGTTAAACACAACAGAGAATGATTGACTATATCAAAGGAGGATCTTATTGTGAGAACAATTCGCAGAAACATAGCAAGAAATGCAAAAAAATATGCAGCAAAAGCAACTGTATCAGCCATGATGTTAGCAGGCGGAGTTATGATGGCATCTCCAATCCTTTCATCAACAGTCAGCGCAGCGACAGAACATTGGAATGATGCATCTGCTTCTAAAACAGAAAGCTGGTCCACATGGAAAGCAAACTGGGATAAATACAGCACAAATTATGAAAATGTATCCCTAACACCAGGAGCAACAGAATCACAGCTTAATTTTGCATACTACAGCAGGACAGAAGAAACACCAAAAGTTAAGATCGCAACAAAAGCAGATATGTCTGATGCAAAAGAAGTCGAAGGAAAACAGACACAGGCAGTAGCGATCGAAGGTGTTCAGTACTATTCAAACAAAGCATCTGTAAATGACCTGAAAGAAAATACAACTTACTACTATCAGGTATTCCAGAACGGAAAATATCAGGATGTACAGAAATATTCTACAAAATCATTTAAAAATTATTCTTTCTTATATGTAGGAGATCCTCAGATCGGAGCATCTTCAGGACAGACAAGTACTGAAGGAGATGCGATGAAAGATAATAACTATGCAGCAAGAAATGATAGTTATAACTGGAACAACGTATTAAATAACGCGGTAAAACAGAATCCAAATCTAAGTTTTGTTGCATCCGCAGGAGATCAGGTAAATAACAATAACAATGAAAAACAGTATGCAGGTTACCTTGGAGCAGATGCTTTAAGATCTCTTCCAGTAGCAACAACGATCGGAAACCACGATTCTGGATCAGCACAGTATGAAATGCATTACAACAATCCAAATGCATTTGATACAAGTGGATATAGAAATACAGCAAAGTATACAGAAGGAAAGACAGCAGCAGGAACAGACTATTATTACACATATGGAAATACATTATTTATCGTATTAGACACAAACAATTACAACTGTGCAACTCACGAAAATGTTATGCGTAAAGCGATCAAAGAAAATCCAAATGCAAAATGGAAAGTTGTAATGTTCCATCAGGACATTTATGGATCAGGATATGATCATTCAGATTCTGACGGAATGGTTTTAAGAACACAGTTAACACCATTAATGGATAAATATGATATTGATGTTGTACTTCAGGGACATGACCATACATACTCCAGAACATATCAGTTACAGAGTGATGGGCAGGCACATGATAAATTCGCAAAAACAGAAAATACAGCAAATTACGCAAAAGAAAACAACTGCTACGAAATCGTTGATACAACAAAAGGTGGAACGGTTGTAAATCCAAAAGGAACTGTATATTTAGAAGCAAACTCAGCAACAGGATCTAAATTCTACAATCTGATCACAGCAAAACAGGATTTCATTTCTGAGAGAAGCCAGACATGGACACCAAGTTATTCTGTAGTCAATGTAACAGATGACTCCTTTGAAGTTACAACATACGATGCGGACACAGGAAAAGTATTAGACGGATCATCTTCATATAAGATCGTGAAGAAAGCAGAAGATACCAAAAAAGATGATGCGAACTCAAATACAACAAAGAAAGATGATACAACAGCAGTACAGGCAAAAAACCAGACGATTACAGCAACAGCATCTTATAAGAAGAGTGAAACATCCAAAGCATTTAAATTAAATGCAAAAACAAATGGAAATGGAAAACTCACTTACACAACATCAAACAAAGCAGTTGCAACAGTTGATGCCGCAGGAAAAGTAACAGTCAAAGGACCAGGAGTTGCCAAGATCACAGTCAAAGCAGCAGCAACTACAGACTACAAAGCAGCTTCCAAAACAGTTACAGTGACTGTAGCACCAAAGAAACAGAGTATTTCTTTAGTAAATAAGATCAAAAAACAGCTAACGATCAAATGGAAAAAGAATACGAAAGCATCAGGATATCAAGTTGTATATTCTACAAACAAGAAATTTACAGGTAAAAAGACAGTAAGAAAAGCGAAAACAACAACATCTTACAAGATCAAAGGTCTGAAAAAAGGGAAAAAATATTACGTCAAAGTCCGTTCTTACAAAACAGTAAATGGAAAACGTATTTATGGAGCCTACAGCACAGCCAAAAAAGCAACAATCAAATAGAGATGATAAAGAATTAGTGTCGTAACTTAATTTATCAGACAGAGCAAAAGCCTGTGCCCGGAATGATAGATCCGGACACAGGCATTCTCTGATTTTTCTTTATAAATAAAAGGCTACGATTTATAGAAAGAAGACAACTTATGGAAAAAGCAGTATCATGGAAAAAAATCTTGATCCTCGCAATAGCAGTGTGTTTATTTGCAGGGATCATAGTCAAATGCAACCAGTTTCAGAAAACGCCATTGGCATCCTATAAAGGACAAAAATATGAAAAAGCAGTTGTAACAAAGATCATCAAAGATAATCTTGCAGAAGACGGAAGTCGTTATGGAACGCAGAAAGTTCTGGTCAAAATGACAACGGGAACCTACAAAGGAAAAGAAAAACAGGCAATCAATCCAAGCGGAACTTTATTTGGAGCGGACTGTAAAGTAGGAGCAAGGATCATCGTGATCGTAAATAAAAGTGGAACAAATGCAGGATTTACCGTATATAGTCAGGACCGTACCATGGCGATCTATGGATTTGTGTTGATCTTTGCGGCAGTGGTATGTGCGATCGGCGGGAAGAAAGGCGTTTATGCTATTTTGAGTCTTGTATTTGCGTTTGCATGTATCATTGGTATCATGTTCCCGATGATGTATCGGGGAATTTCACCGATCGTGTTGACGATCATTGTAGCAGTGTTGACAACGATTGTAACATTAGGACTTCTTGGTGGATATTCGAGCAAAACAGTGTCTGCGATCCTTGGAACAGCGATCGGGGTCGTGATCGCAGCAGTGGCAGCGATGGCATTTGGAAAAGCAGCAGGGATCACAGGATATAATGTATCGGATATCGAAGCATTGAACTATGTCGGACAAAATACAAAGATAAAGATCGGAGAATTGCTTTTTGCCGGAATCATCATTTCAGCATTAGGAGCCGTCATGGACGTTGGTATGTCCATTGCATCTACGATTCAGGAAATTTATGAAACAGACAAAACACTGTCCATGAAACGACTTTTTGTATCAGGAATCAATGTTGGAAGAGATATGATGGGAACGATGACGAATACACTGATCTTTGCTTATGTGGGAGGTGCAATGACAACATTAGTGATCAATTACGCATATGATCTAAGCTACAGACAGTTAGCGAACTCTTATGTGATCGGAATTGAGATCATGCAAGGACTATCTGGAAGTCTTGGTGTTGTATTAACAGTACCGATTACAGCATTGATCGCATCATTTCTTGCAGTGCGCAAAAAATAAATTTTATAATTCACAAAATAAATCATAAATACGGTCTATGGATTTTATAAAAAACATCTATAAATCTATTGACACAGAAAAAAATTTCATGTATCGTAAAAACATCAAAACAAGGAGAAACTAAGATGACAACAAGTAAGATGAATAATTGCACATTTTATTACTTTAGCTTTCAGGGTTATTATTTTTATCCTGACTATTTTTGTTGCAATGAATCATCGCCAAAACTTATGTCACTTTAAACCGACAGAGTAAAACATTTAAGGCATGCATTCTTGCAACAGAGTGCATGCCTTTTCTTTTTACTCAAAGAAACAAAGGCCGCACCAGAGAAGCAAGATAGAAACGACTTGCCAGGAAAGGACGAACATCATGATTATTATTTTAAAGAAACAGGCAGAAGAAGCAAAGATCAACGCATTAAAGAAAGAGATGGAAGAGCAGGGACTGGGAATCCACGAATCCGAAGGTGTTAACACAAGGATCCTTGGATTAGTGGGAGATACATCTGTTGTAGATATGCGTCATATCATGGCAAACAGCATCGTTGAAAATGTACAGCGTATTCAGGAGCCATACAAGAAGGCCAACAGAAAATTTCATCCAAACGATACAGTTGTTGATGTAAACGGAGTAAAGATCGGTGGTGGAAACTTCCAGGTGATCGCAGGACCATGTTCTATTGAGACAAAAGAACAGATCACAGAAGTCGCAAACGATGTGAAGAATTCTGGTGCAGGATTATTAAGAGGAGGAGCTTTCAAGCCAAGAACTTCCCCATACTCTTTCCAGGGACTTCATGGAGAAGGATTAGAATTATTATTAGAAGCTAAGAAAGCAACAGGACTTCCAGTTGTTACGGAGATCATGGATGCAAGTCATCTTCCATTATTCGAAGATGTGGACCTGATTCAGGTTGGAGCAAGAAATATGCAGAACTTTGAATTATTAAAAGAATTAGGAAAGATCAACAAACCAATCTTATTAAAACGAGGACTTGCAGCAACGATCGAAGAATGGTTAATGAGTGCAGAATACATTATGGCAGGTGGAAATGAAAATGTAATCCTTTGTGAGAGAGGAATCCGAACATACGAAACAGCCATGAGAAATACATTAGATCTTTCTGCAATTCCTATGATCAAGAAGAAATCCCATCTTCCAGTCATGGTAGATCCATCTCACGCAACAGGAATCAGAGATATGGTAGAGCCAATGGCATTAGCAGCGATCGCAGCTGGGGCCGATGGATTAATGGTAGAAGTTCATAATGATCCAGCCAAAGCATTATGTGATGGACCACAGTCACTGACACCAGAACAGTTTGATACATTGATGAAGAAGGTAAATAAGACAAGAGAATTCTTTCAGGCATTATAACTAGAAAAAATCTTGCTGAGAATTGTAAATTGGGATATACTATAACTAAAGAAAGAAAAAGACAACCCGGGAATCCATTGATTTCCGGGTGTTTGTCAGTTTTATAGATTCTATGGAAAAAGGAGAGATATCTTATGAAAGTAATCGTCGGACTGGGGAATCCGGGAAAGAAATATGACAACACAAGACACAATATTGGATTTGAAGCCCTTGATTATATTGCAGACAAAGAAGGCATAAGTATAAATACAGGGAAACACAAAGCATTGATCGGAACTGGTTATATGGGAGGAGAAAAAGTCCTTCTTGTGAAACCACAGACATTTATGAACTTAAGCGGGGAAAGTCTTCGCCCAATCATGGATTTCTATAAATTAGAGCCAGAAGATTTTATCATTATTCATGATGATATCGACCTTGATGTTGGAAGACTGCGTATCCGAAGAAAGGGAAGTGCAGGGGGACATAATGGACTGAAAAGTATCATCAGTCATTTAGGAAGTATGGATTTCCCAAGGGTGAAGATCGGTGTTGGAGAGAAACCAAAAGGATATGATCTGGCAGATTATGTATTAGGACATTTTACGAAAGAAGAACAGGCAATCTTTGCGGAACGTTTTGATGAAGTGTACGATGCAGTACAGCTGATCGTTATGGGCGACATCACAGAAGCGATGAACCGCCACAATAAGAAAAAGTAGGGATAGAAAGTGTTAGAACATATATTAAAAGACGATCCGGTATACAGACAATTAAAGGATGAGGTCGAAGATTACTGTGGCCCGGTTCTTGTATCAGGATGCACCGATACAGCCAAATGGCATCTGACCAGTCTGATCGGAAATCATAAGAAAAAGCAATTTAAGATCATCATCGTACCAGACGAGAACAAAGCAAGACAATGGGTCGAGGCAAGTCATTTCTTTGGAGAAAAGGTTCAGTATATTCCAGCAAAAGATCCATTATTCTATACAGCTGATGTTCATGGAAATGCAATCGCAAGAGACCGTATGCTGGCGATCAAGCAGATCGTGGATGACAAATGTGGAACCTTTGTGATGACGATCGATGCTGTGATGGATCAGGTTGTTCCATTAAGTGATATCAAGAATCATAAGATGACGTTTAAAATGGGAGAGACACTGGAAGAGGCAACGATCGCAGAAGAATTTGTTGCCAGAGGCTACGAAAAAGCACCATTTGTTGAGGCTCCAGGCGAGTTTGCTGTGCGAGGAGGGATCATTGATATTTTCCCATACACGCAGGAAAGCCCATATCGTATCGAACTATGGGGAGATGAAATTGATTCGATCCGAAGTTTTGATAAAGAAAGCCAAAGATCCATCGAAGAAGTCGATACTCTGACCATTTATCCGGCATCAGAGATCATTTTAAACCAGCCAAGGATTGAACATGGTCTTCGAAATATGGAAGAAGATTATGAGAAGTTATCACAGAAGTTTAAAAAAGAAAAAAAATATGATCAGGAAGCCCGCCTAAGAAAAGAAATGGACCGTGTTCGTGAGGAATTAAGGGAACTTCATATGTTGATCGGAGTAGAAGGTTACCTCCCATATTTTTATGAAAATACAGAATGCATCTTAGATTATTTCCCAGAAGAAAGCATGATCTATATGGATGAACCAAAACATATCAGAGAACGTGCAGATGCATTTTATCTGGAATTCTCAGAGAGTATGAAAAGCCGTCTGGAAGGTGGGTATCTTCTGCCTAAACAGGCAAATACGGTGACAGATTATGAGAGCATTTTATATCAGATCGAGAAACATAAGATGCTATGTTATTCGATCTTATCTGCTGAGATCAATGATTTTAGAGTTGCTAGAACCTTATTTATGGATACAAAATCCATTCAGTCTTATAACAACAGTTTTGAGCAGTTAGTCAAAGATCTTACCAAATATCAGAGTAAGGACTACAGGATCGTTGTTGCTTCTCCATCTGTTACAAGAGCGAAACGTCTAAGCAGTGATCTGAGAGAAAATGGTTTGGTTGTGACATATGATAAGGACTTGAAATATGGAGTGGAAGCAGGGCAGATTGTTGTCACAGCAGGAAAGCTTCTGACAGGAATTGAATATCCGGCAGCCAAATGGGTATTGATCTCAGAAGGAGACATTTTCAAAGGAAGAGAAGAAAAAAAGCGCCGAAAGAAAGAGAAGAAAAAACAGGGAGAAAAGATCCGAAGTTTTGCAGATATCAATATCGGTGATTACGTTGTTCATGAAAAACATGGAGTCGGTATTTACCGCGGTATCGAAAAGATCACAACAGATGGGGTTGAAAAGGACTACATCAGTATTGAATATCAGGGCGGTGATAATTTATTTATTTTAGCATCAGCCCTAGACCAGATCGCAAAATACGCAAGTGCAAATGCAAGAAAGCCGAAACTTCATAAATTAGGTGGAAATGAATGGAAGAAGACGAAAACACGTGTCAAAGGTCAAGTCAAAGATATTGCGGAAGAACTCGTGCAGTTATATGCACTAAGACAGGCAAAAGAAGGATATGTCTATGATAAGGACTCTGTATGGCAGAAAGAGTTTGAAGAATTATTTCCATACGATGAAACGCAGGATCAGTTAAATGCGATCGATGATACGAAAAGGGATATGGAAAGCAAGAAGATCATGGACCGACTGATCTGTGGAGATGTTGGCTATGGCAAGACAGAAGTAGCGATCCGTGCAGCATTTAAGGCAGTAGACAATGGAAAACAGGTGGCGTATCTCGTACCAACCACGATCCTTGCACAGCAGCATTACAATACATTTGCACAGAGATTTCATGATTACCCGATCACCGTACGCATGATGTCCAGATTCTGTACAGCAAAAGAGCAGAAAGAGACGATTGAAGGACTCAAAAATGGAACGGTAGATGTCGTGATTGGAACGCATCGTTTATTGTCCAAAGACATGCAGTATAAGAATCTGGGACTGCTCGTAATTGATGAAGAACAGCGTTTTGGTGTGACACATAAAGAAAAGATCAAGACAATGAAAAAAGATGTTGATGTCTTATCATTATCTGCTACACCAATTCCAAGAACCCTGCATATGAGTCTGATCGGAATCCGTGACATGAGTGTATTAGAAGAACCACCGCATGACCGAAGAGCGATCCAGACATATGTTATGGAATATAATGAAGAACTGGTCAAAGAAGCGGTCTACCGCGAAATGACACGTGGCGGGCAGGTATATTATGTGTATAACCGCGTCAATAATATCGCAGAAGTGACAGCCGAATTACAGAGATTGCTTCCAGATGCGAAAGTTGCATTTGCACATGGACAGATGAAAGAACGCGAACTGGAAGAGATCATGATGGGATTTATGAACCATGAGATCGATGTTCTGGTATCTACAACGATCATCGAGACAGGACTAGATATTCCGAATGTAAATACAATGATCATTCACGATGCCAACCAGCTTGGGCTGTCCCAGTTGTATCAGTTAAGAGGACGTGTCGGAAGATCAAATCGAAATGCATTTGCATTTTTGATGTACAAAAAGAACACACTGTTAAAAGAAACCGCAGAAAAACGATTACAGGCGATCCGGGAATTTACAGATCTGGGATCCGGTTATAAGATCGCAATGCGAGATCTGGAGATCCGCGGAGCAGGAAATCTTTTGGGACAGGCACAATCCGGTCATATGGAAGCAGTTGGATACGATCTGTATTGCAAGATGCTGAATGAAGCAGTCTTGAGATTAAAAGGCGAATTAAAAGACGAGGATGAATTTGACACAACGCTCGATCTTGATATCAACGCATTTATTCCATCAACGTATGTATATAATGAATATCAAAAACTGGAATTATACAAACGTATTTCATCCATTGAATCCAAAGATGAAATGGAAGATATGACAGATGAGTTGATCGACCGCTTTGGGGAAATGCCGAAAGCAGTCTACAATCTGTTATATGTTGCATATTTGAAATCATTAGCACACCACGCTTATATGACAGATGTGAAACAAAAAGGAGAAAAAGTCTCATTTGAAATGAAACCAGATGCAGCTGTGGACGTAGAAAAAATTCCAGTGGTATTAGAAGAATACAAACGTGAATTATCCTTCCAGGCAGGCAAGAATCCGACATTTGTACTGGATCTGTCAAAGACAAAGAAAGTGAAGCAGTTAGAAAAGATTGAACATTGTGTGAACTCGCTCAATTCATTGATAATCCGATAAGTTTGTGCTATAATATCGCCAGACATTAGCCTAATATAATCATAATATGAAGGAGAAAATGAAATGAAGAAATTAGCAAAGAAGTTGCTATGTTTAACTGCAGTTCTTGCGTTAACTCTTTCTTTATTTACAGGATGTAAAAGCAAGAATGAGAAGACATTATTTGAATATGCAGGACAAGAAGTAACATTCCAGGAAGCACATGTATATGCAAGAATCATGCAGTATCAGGCAGAAGCTCAGTACGGAGCATACTTCGGAGACAGCATGTGGTCTATGCAGGTCGGAACAGACAGCAAAGGAAAGAAGATCACAATGCAGCAGTCTGTCAAAGACAGCGTTATCAACCAGTTAAAACAGATCAAAGTTTTAGCAGCACACGCAGACGACTACAACGTGAAGTTAACAAAATCTGAGAAGAAGCAGATCAAAGAAAGCGTAACTGCCTTCGCAAAAGACTCAACAGGTAAGAAAGTCATGAAGAAGACAGAAGCAGATAAAGATATGATCCAGAAACTGTACGAAGAAAGCACGATCGCAAGTAAAGTTATGCAGGCGATTATCAAGAAAGCAAACGTTACAGTAACAGATGACGAAGCCAAAACTGTCAAAGTCTACAAACTTGTTTTCACAACAAAGACAACAGACAGCAAGACAGGAAAAGAAAAAGACATGACAGACGCTGAGAAGAAAGATCAGCTAAAGAAAGCAAAATCCGCATTAAAGATGATCAAGAAAGGTCAGAGTATCAGCTCTGTAGCTAAGAAGTTCAGCGTAAACTCTGACAACGAAGAATCCTATACAAAAGGAAAAGCCACATTAGGAACAAAATTCGAAACAGCAGCAGCAAAACTTAAGAAGAACCAGGTAAGCGGAGTCGTAGAATTAGACGATGCATACGTGATCATCAAGATGTTAAATCCAAACGACACAACAGCAGCTGCATCAAACAAATCCACACTGCTTCAGGAAAAACAGCAGGCAGCATACGAGAAAGTCTACAAGAAGTGGACAAAAGATGCAGACAAGAAGTGGGATGACAAGAAGTCTGTAGATCAGGATCTGTGGAAAGAAGTTAAGTTTAAATATAAAGCTACAACAGCATCTACAGCAGCAACAACTACTACTACAACAGCAGCTAAGAACACAACAACAGCTGCGAAGAATAAATAATTACAAGAAATAAAAAGGCCGGAGATAACGGGAATAGTTATCTCCGGTCTTTTTGCCTTATTCCGTGATCACACAGGCACCGAGTTGTTCATATGTATGAATGCATTTTTCTGAGATTGAAGAATTCGTAATAAGATTGCGACCTTTTCCAAGTTGACAGATGTAGATAAAATCTTTCTTCATAAGTTTGGTTTCATCTGCGAGAAAATAGATTTCAGGAACCATGTGACAGAGCAGGCGTACAATTGATGCCTCAGCCATACTTCCTAAAAAGATATTTCCTTCTTCATCAACAGCATTAACTCCAATAAAAGCACAGTCAAGCTGGAATGAATTCAGATTCGATTCGGCAATCTGGCCAGTTGTAGTAAGTGAATTATGACGTATTTCTCCACCCAGAGAAATTAGATGAATATTAGGATATGAACTTAATTCGTAAGAAATATTGACTGCATCTGTAACGATATTTAAGGTGCCAGAATCTTTGAGCATTGTAGCAAACATATGGACTGTTGTTCCAGAGGCAAGGAAAATATGATGTCGATTCTGAATGTAAGGAAGAGCAGCTCTTGCAATAGATTCTTTCAATTCAATATTTTGCGTCATACGCTGATGAAAAGGAAGAGTGGTATCGTGAATCGAAAGAGAAGGAAGTGTTGCACCTCCATGTGTACGGATCAATTTATGGTCATTCTCAAGTTCCTTTAAATCTCTTCGTGCAGTCATTGGCACGATGTCAAATATTTCACAGATTTCAGAAATTGAAATCCGTTCAAAATGAGATAAATAATCTAATATTTTTTGTTGACGTATATCTTTTTTCAACGAAATAGCTCCTTTTATATACTATATAATTATCTTTTATTATACTTTACAGAAAAGGAAAATTCAAGAAATAAGAGAATAATAAAAAGTTCTAAACGAACATTTATATAGACAAAACGAACATAAAAATGTTAATATGAAACAAATATAAGTGTTAGAAAGGATGTTTTATTATGAAATGTGTTGCAGTAGGAGATATGATGATTCCGTCCATATATTTTAGGAGGGAATTAGAAAAAAGTTCGATCATTGATGAGTTTATATGTAAATCCTGGAAAGAAAATAGTAGTAAAGATGATTTCAGGGAAGTTATCCGAAAGATAGAAACACAGGGAGCATGTGCATTTGAGATAGAAGATGAGATTACAGAGCTTATGAAAAAGGCGGATGTTATTTTTGTACATCAGTGTCCGGTTAGTAAGGAAGTGATCAAAGAAGCAGAAAATCTAAAGTATATTTTATCCTGTCGTGGTGGTGTGGAGAATATTGACATGGAAGCGGCAAAAGAAAAGGGTGTGAAAGTTATTAATTGCCCAGCTCATAATGCATATGCAGTTGCAGAATATACGATTGGAATGATTTTAAATGAATTAAGAAATATCACAAGATCTTGTACAGCATTAAAGAATGGTGAGTGGAGAGAAAAATATCAAAATTCTGAGACACTGACAGAACTAAGAAGCCAGACGATCGGAATCATTGGATTTGGAACGATTGGTCGTCTCGTCATTGAACGTCTGAAAGGTTTTCATCCAACTATCCTTGTTCATGATCCATTTGCAGATGAAGATAAGATTCGAGAAGAAGGATGCAAACCAGTTACAAAAGAAGAACTGATCAAACGATCAGATGTGATCACGATTCATGCAAGGATCAAGGCTGGTGATCCACCAATTATCGGAAAAGAGGAATTTAATCAGATGAAAGAAACTGTTCTAAAAGAAATAGATTCTATCTTTCATGAAGTGATTCATGCGGATTATGTAATATCTCCAGCATTATATAAAACAACATGCAGAGGAATTGTTCCGGTAACTGGAAGGATCAATATTTCCTTAGAAAAAGAAGATTATCCAGAACCAATTAAATGTCCGAATATTGCACCAGGAATTCAATTATTCATCATTCTACAGAGGCTTCTTGAGGAAGGAAAGTTAAAATCTAAAAGCATTCTGATCATTGAAAATCCAGATGCTTACTTAGATCCTGAATTGCAAGTAAAATTTGCGGAGTTGTTAGTATTACTGCGAGAAAAAATGGGTATTTATATTGTGCTCACAACACACAGTCATTATCTCATTGATGCATTAGACTTGTTTTCTGTAAAATATGGTATTTCTGATCAGACGGATTTTTATTTCATGGAGAAGAAAGATGAAAAAGTAACTGTTGAAAATGTGAATGACAACATGGAAAGAATTTATCGAGAATCAGCAGATGTTGTACAGTATTTGGAAAGTCTGAGATATGAAGTCAATCATGATTGATCTTTCACAGGTTTATATAAGAGAGAAAATAATGGAAATATTCAAAGAAATCATATTATTAGGGATAGGCGCATGTTTACCTATTATCTTTGTTACCTGTATAATTTACGGCATATGGAGATCATTTACAGCAAGACATGAATACATTTCAGGCGTTGTACATTGTACGGATAAGTACAAAGATAAAGCCGATACATATCTCCCTATGAAAATAGGAGGATTTCCAAATCTTATCAATATCGATAATACAGATCACATATCAATTTTTCAATATGGTAATAAGGAAATCAAAGCAGAAAATAAAGATATTTATGATCAGGTAAAAGTTGACAAACAGTATAACGTTAAAATTGAAATTACAACCTATAAAGATGGTACTAAAGACTATGATGTGATGAAAATTATATCTGAGATCAAGGAAAAGTAAAATAAACTGTACACAAAAAGAAGGTGAAGTAAATGGAAAAATACTGTGAATGGATAAAATACGATTATAGAATAGCGGCATCAATAATAGTTAACAAAACTCATTTTTTATATATGAAAAATAATTCATCGAAAATATCTCATATTTATATTGAAAGAAAAATTTTGAAATGAGGTTGGGATATATGGTTGAAGTTGTTGGAAAATCGAATGATCCAGTTGTTCAGTGTGAAAACTGTAGAAACCTTGTGAAATATGTTGAGAACGATGTTGAATATACTACGAAACATTTCAATAAAGAAAATATAGAGTTTTCAAGGAAAATCATTTGTCCTTGCTGCCACATGGAAATCCATCTGGGCAATGCAAAATGGATTCCAAGTAACAGTATCAAAACAAAACCAGGATTAATATCTTCCTATCTTCCAAGATGGAAAAAATTGTGATTATGAGGTAAAGAATATGAACAATGAATTATATGACTATATCAATAAAAAGAAACAGTCTGTCGTAAAACAATATGATATGCTTTTGGAAAGAATTCAATTATCAAAGAATCCAAAATCAGCGATCGCTCTGATGTGTGATGAAGAATTTGTTGTTCACGATGCTCAATATCCTATATCAGAATTACTTTATTTAATGTCTGATTTCGTTGATGAGTATTACAAGGACAATGAGCTTTTTCAAGATTGCACAAAGGAGATCACTGACGAATACATTACATATGCAACAGAAAAATACAGTATTCAGTTCAGTGCTCCTTTTCGATATTCTTCGGAAATCATTGTTCGATATCATGCAGAACATGTGATGCATCCATCTTTCCCTGTACATCCAGAAATTTGGGATACTGCATTCAAAATGAGAGAAGAATTGATCGACTTTTATCGCCATAAGAGCATCAAAAGATTTTTACGGATCAACCGTCTGATGTATCATACATATTATGAAAAAAGAAAAGGAAAAAGAGCAAATCCTTTTGTATTCTGTAAACAGTGCATTACAACGGTATATTACATGAAAACAGGATTGCTTGATCGATTAAATGAAAATTACAATGAATATGAAGCTGCGAAAGAGAAATACGAAAAGGAAAAATTAGTCTTCGATAAAGAACAAGAAGAAGCAAAGGAATTGAAAGAAAAAGCTGATGAAGCATTAAGATTCTTTAAAGAAATCGGATGGAACGTAAGATACAAAGGAATTTTGCTAGAAGATGGAACGATGTACTTATAAGAAAGGAAATAAAATGGATTTTTTAAGACCAGATGGGAAAGAAATTGAGATAAACAGTAAAGAAGAAGCTGCGGATTATATTAGGAAATCTTGTAATGATTGCAAAAAGTATGATTATACAATGCATACATGTCCAGTTAGATCCTATCTCTTCTGTATGCACATGAGAGAGCTGCTTCTGATGGAATATTCAGAAAAAGCAGAAACAATGGTTCCGAATGTGAAAGATTATCTGCTTTATAAAGAAGGATTTAAATATATGCAGAATCTGCCGGAATATCGGATCGAACATAGCAAAGGAGTTGCTAATTTTTTGTATTCATTTGCAAGAGTTAATTATTTTGATAATTTTCGATCCCAGTCTTTGTATCTTGTTGGATTACTGCATGACATTGGATATTATGAAAATCCAACAGGAGAAGATCATGGAAGAAAAGGTGCAGAACTATTAGAAATTGCTGGAATATCTAAAGATTTTTGTGATCTGATCCGCTATCATGGAAAGTATATTCAAAATCCTAGTAGAGATCAGGAATTAATGTGGTTAGCTGATCTTTGTATCAATGGAAAAGGCGAGTATATTGGATACAGAAAAAGATTTCAAAGTATTTGTGAACGTTATGAGAATGATTTGGATCGCTTAATGAATGTACAGCAAATTGTAAATCATCTGGATCAGTATTATCCGGAATATCGTTAATTTTACAGACTTGTTTCTTGTTTTACAAGCA
>OGPU01000731.1_pt1 | contig 34380 bp, 30 predicted proteins | sample 1552991 | NCBI WGS metagenome assembly OGPU01 (sample SAMEA2580296, study PRJEB22360) | human gut metagenome | biome: human gut; feature: human-associated habitat; material: faeces | place: Denmark | collected 2008/2010 | reverse complement strand
AAGAGCTCCAGACTTCCGGTGGTGTCGTCCGTTCCACCCCAAAAGCCGCAGAAGACGAAAACGTACTTGCCATCAAGCAGACGCTCTACCGCGTCAGCGGCAACTCGCCCATCATCGCGTCGCTCATCAAAGCCGCCGAAAACGGCAAACAGGTCACGGTGCTTGTCGAGCTGAAAGCGCGCTTTGACGAAGAAAACAACATCAACTGGGCAAAGAAGCTCGAAAAAGCCGGCTGCCACGTCATTTACGGTCTGACCGGCCTCAAGACCCACTGCAAAATTGCGCTTATCGTGCGCCGCGAAGAAGACGGCATCCGCCGCTACCTGCACCTCGGCACCGGCAACTACAACGACTCCACCGCGAAAATTTATACCGACCTCGGCCTGTTCACCTGCAACGAGCAGTTCGGCGCAGACGCGTCCTCCCTTTTCAATGTCATCACCGGCTATTCCCGTCCGCCGGAGTACAAGCACTTCATCGTTGCGCCGCACGGCATGCGTAGCTTCTTTGAGTACATGATCCGTCAAGAGACCGAAAACGCCAAAAAGGGTTTGCCCAGCGGCATCACGGTCAAAGTCAACTCCCTCGTTGACCCGAAGATCATCGAGCTTCTCTATGAAGCCTCCAAGGCCGGTGTGCGCGTGCAGCTTATTGTGCGCGGCATCTGCTGCCTCATTCCGGGCATCGAAGGCGTCAGCGAGAACATCACTGTCATGAGCATTGTCGGTCAGCTTCTGGAGCACAGCCGTATCTTCCGCTTTGAAAATGCCGGCAACCCGCGCATTTATATGGGCAGCGCGGACTGGATGCCCCGCAATCTCGACCGCCGCGTGGAGCTTGTTTTCCCCATCGAGGACGAAACACAGAAGGCCCGCGCCTTCGGCATTCTCGATACCATGCTGAGCGACACCACAAACGCCCGTTTCATGCAGAGTGATACAAGCTACGAGCACGTTGACCTGCGCGGCAAGAAAAAGATCAGCTCGCAGCTTACATTCTACCACGAAGCACAGGCGCGTCTGAAAGAGCTGCAGTCCATCGAAAAGGACAGCGTTTTGATCCCGATTCACTCCGCGGAAGAATAAGGCTTGCATAGTTGTAAATAAAAGATTATAATAGAATAAATTGAGCGGACTTCGGCGCGTTTTGCTGTCCGCACACCACAACGAAAGGTTGAGGAACGATGAAAAGAATCGGTATTTTAACAAGCGGCGGCGACTGTCAGGGCCTCAATGCCTCCATTCGCGGCGTTGCAAAGTCGCTTTACGAAGAATTCGGCAACGACGTAGAGATTTACGGCATCAAAGACGGCTATAAGGGGCTTATTTTCGGCGAATATAAGCTGATGAAACCGGAAGATTTCTCCGGCATCTTAACGCTCGGCGGTACCATTTTGGGTACCTCCCGCCAGCCGTTCAAGCTCATGCGCGTCATCGACGAAAACAGCGTCGATAAAGTCCAGAACATGAAGGATAACTACAAGAAGATGAAGCTTGACTGCCTCGTTATCCTCGGTGGCAACGGCACACAGAAAACCGCAAACCTTCTGCGCGAGGAAGGCCTCAATGTCGTCTCCCTGCCGAAGACCATCGACAACGATGTCTGGGGCACCGATATGACATTCGGCTTCCACAGCTCCGTGGAGATTGCGACGAATGTCCTCGACTGCATTCACACCACCGCCACCTCCCACGGCCGCATTTTCTGTGTGGAGATCATGGGGCACAAGGTCGGCTGGCTGCCGCTTTATGCCGGCATCGCGGGCGGTGCAGATGTGATTTTGCTGCCGGAGATCCCGTATGATATTGACAAAATCGCAAAAACATTGGATAATAGAATCGCAAACGGCAAGAAGTTCTCCATTCTCGCCGTAGCCGAGGGTGCGCTATCCAAGGAAGAAGCCGCCATGAAGAAGAAGGACTTCAAAAAGGCGCGTGCCGAAATGAAGTACCCGTCCATCGTGTACCGCCTTGCGGACGAGCTTGCCTCCCGTGTGGATAACGAGATTCGTGTCTGCGTACCGGGTCATTTCCAGCGCGGCGGCAGCCCGTGCGCCTACGACCGCGTGCTCTCCACACGCTTCGGCGCGGCAGCCGCAAGGCTCATCCGCGAGAAGAACTACGGCAACATGGTCGGCCTTGTCAACGGCAAGATCGTCCCGGTGCCGCTCAGCGAGGTCGCAGGCAAGCTGAAAACCGTCCCGGTCGATTGCGAAGAAATCCTCGCAGCCCGTGAGATCGGCATTTCCTTCGGCGACTAAATTCGCACAAAACGTCAAAAGAGACGTTTTAATAAAAAGGATTGTATTGAAAGGATTGACCCACATGAAATTTTCCGTCAGTATGTACAGCTACATGCAGAAGATCCGCTCCGGCGAGGCTACTCCGTTTGAGCTGATCGCGAAGACCAAGGAACTTGGCTTTGATGCCATTGAGTTTGTCGATTTCACCGATTTCGGCACCGGCACCAAGGAAGAGCGTCTCGCCCACGCCGAAGAGCTCCGCAAGGAATGCGAGCGCGTCGGCCTTGAGATTTCCGCACTCGTTATGAGCTGCGACTTCATCACCGGCAGCGACGGCGACCTCGATAAAGAGATTGCTCGCGTCAAGGATTACGTCGACATCGCACACGTCCTCGGTGTCACCCGTATGCGCCACGACGCAGCCATTGGCTATGCACGCAACTCCGGTGACTTCTGCCCGTTTGATACGATGCTCCCGCGCCTTGCAAAGGCCTGCAAGGAAATCACCGAGTACGCTGCACAGTTCGGCATCCGCACCATGGTCGAAAACCACGGCTTCTATGTGCAGGATTCCGAGCGTGTTGAGAAGCTCTACGCAGCGGTCGACAACAAGAACTTCGGCCTCCTCACCGATATGGGCAACTTCCTCTGCGCAGATGAGGACCCGGCTTCCGCATTTACAAGAGTTGCGCCGTATGCGTACTATGTCCATGCAAAGGACTTCATCGTAAAGCCGTTTACGGATGCCGATCCGGGCGAAGGCAGCTTCCGTTCCCGCGGCGGTAAGTACCTGCGCGGCACCATTGTCGGCCACGGCAATGTACCGATCAAGCAGTGCATGTATCAGCTGAAGCGTGCAGGTTATGACGATTGCATCTCCATCGAGTTCGAGGGCATGGAGCCGGTCTTTGATGCACTGCGCATCGGCCTTGCAAACCTCAAGAAGTATTGGGCTGAGGTCTGATTCCCCTCATATCCAAAAACCTGATTTAAAGGTTGGGCTTCGTGTCTTTTCGGCACGGAGCCTTTTCTTATGCCCCTAACGAGAGATGTCGTATCACATGTTATACCACTTTGAAATTAACTTCTCTTCTTTTTCGAGTCATATCATTTTAGCACGGACAAAGAAAACAGAGCTTTTTTGTTCCCCCGCTTGCAATACAACTTAGAAAGGTGTACAATGAAAATGAATTTTGCGCATCTGTGTCCTGCATAGCTGCACAAGAACTTAAGGAGTGATTGAAAATGTCCGTTAAAGAAAAATTTCTGGATTACGTAAGCTACGACACCCAGTCCGATTCCTCCAGCACCACCATGCCCTCCACCATGAAGCAAAAGCTGCTCGCACAGCACCTTGCCGATGAAATGGTCGCTATGGGCATTGAAGACGCACACATGGACGAGTGGGGTTATGTTTACGGCACCATTCCCGCAAACTGCGAAAAGAAGAACGTCATCGGCTTCATCGCGCACATGGATACCGCAGAAGAAGTCTCCGGCGCAAACGTCAAAGCCCGCGTCATTGAAAATTACGATGGCGAAGACATTGTCCTCAACAAAGAGCTCGGCATCGTCACCGATGTTGAAAATTTCCCGATTCTCAAAAAATTCAAGGGTAAAACGCTTATCGTTACCGACGGTACCACCTTGCTCGGCGCAGACGACAAGGCAGGCGTAGCCGAGATCATGCAGGCTGCGGAAGACATCATCAAAAACAATCTCCCCCACGGCGAAATCCATATCGCATTTACCCCGGACGAGGAAATCGGCGCAGGCCCGGATAAGTTCGACGTCAAGGGCTTCGGCTGCGATTTCGCCTACACGCTCGACGGCGGCGAGCTTGGCGGCCTCGATTATGAAAACTTCAACGGCACCTCCGCCGAAGTGGAGATCACCGGCAGAAGCGTGCATCCGGGCAGCGCAAAGAACAAGATGATCAACGCAAGCCGTGTCGCCATGGAGTTCGCTTCCCTGCTGCCGAGCCGCGAAGTGCCGGAAAACACCGAGGGCTACGAAGGCTTTGCGCACCTCAACAACATGGAGGGCGACGTAGAGCACGCTCACCTGCACTACATCATCCGCGACCACGACCGCGACCTTCTGGAAGCGAGAAAGGATAAATTCAACCTCGCGGCCGAGTTCATCAACCGCAAGTACGGCTTAGAGCTCGTCAAGGTCACACTGAAGGACGCATACTCCAACATGAAAGAAATGATCCTGCCGCATCAGGAAATCCTTGACGTTGCCCGCACCGCCATGCGCAAAAACGGCGTAGAGCCGGTCACCACCCCCATTCGCGGCGGCACAGACGGCGCACGCCTGTCCTTTATGGGTCTGCCCTGCCCGAACCTCTGCACCGGCGGCGAGCTTGCGCACGGCAGAAACGAATTTGCCGTTCTGGAAGAGATGGAGACCATCGTCGAGATCGTCAAGTCCATCGCCGAGCTCGTTGAATAATGGGAAAGGAACCTGAAACTATGCTGCGATTTGGAACGATCGGCACCGGCTGGATCGCGAACAGCTACGTAGACGGCGCTTTGGACAGCGGCCTGTGGCAGCTCACCGCCGTTTACTCCCGCACAAAAGAGAAAGGTCTGGCTTTTGCAGCGCCTTACGGCGTTAAAACCATCTTTACCGACCTCGAAGAAATGGCCGCAACGGACAAAATCGACGCGGTGTATATCGCAAGCCCGAACAAACTGCATATCGAGCAGGCACGTGTTTTTCTGGAGCACGGCAAGCACGTCATTTGCGAAAAGCCGCTTTCCGCCCACGCAAAAGATGTAGCAGAGCTGCAGGCGCTTGCAAAAGAGTGCGGGCTCATCTACCTTGAAGCCATCATGTTTATGCACCTGCCGCAGAGAAAGCTTTTGGAAGAAGCTTTAAAAAAGATCGGCGATATCTCCGTGGCGAAGATTGATTTCTGCCAGCGCTCTTCAAAGTACGATGCGTACCTCGCGGGCAGCCTGCCGAATATCTTTAACCCCGCGCTCGAGACCGGCGCTTTGATGGATCTCGGCGTTTATTGCGTCTATCCCGCGCTGTATCTGTTCGGTAATCCGCAGAACACGCTCGCCGTGTCGCATTTATTGGCGTCCGGCGCAGACGGCAGCGACATTGTTGCCATGCAGTACCCGGATAAGCTCGTGAACCTCGTGTTCTCCAAGGTCGGTCAGGCCGGCGCGAATACGGATTTTCAGGGCACAAACGGCACTGTATCCGTGGAGTCCATCTCAAAACTCGCCAACATCTCCATCCGTTATAACAACGGCACCGTGGAGGAAGTTTGCGGCGAAGAAGAAAAATTCAAGCTGATGGGCTACGAAGCGAAGGATTTTTACCGTTATATTACAGAGCCCGAAGCTTCCCGCGCGGAATACGAGCGGTGCTCCGCCCTCGCGCACGATGTTTCCGTCTATATGGAAGAAATCCGCAAGCTCGCAAACATCCGCTTCCCCTCCGACAACTAAAACATAAAACAAAACGGCACCGCATGATGAAGTCTTTTCCCGTGCGGTGTCGTTTTCTTATGGAGTAAATTCAGTTTTAGCGTCTCTTTTGTTCTTTTTACGCGGACTTTCCGGGTCTTCATCTGTGTGCCGAATATCCTGCATTACGTCCCATGGCGTCAGCATTCCGAGCAACGGCTCATCCCGGCTCCCCGTCTTCGTGATGAAAATGACCGAAAGGCGTTTGTTGCGACCGCGTATCTTCTCAAACATACGCCGCGCCTCAATGCAGGTCGTTTTCTCGTCGACAAACGCAAAGTTTTCCACATGCTTTTCTACGGCCAGCATTTTTCCAAGCTGTGAAAGCGTCGTTTCCTTCGTGATGCGCAAGGTTGGGTCACGCAAAATGCACGAAAAGATCGTGGACACGCTGAATACACCGAGAAATTTCTCTTTTTCTATAACCGGAATGTGCGAAAAGCCGCTCTTGTCCATGCTTTCCATCAAATTTAAAACGCGCGAAGAAAGCCTTGCACAGCGAATGCTGCTGCCTTTTGTCGCAAAGTCGAGTGCAAGCGGCGGACGGCAAACGTAGTCGAGCGCCTCCCGCAGTGCTTCCACCACCGGTTCGCTCGGCTCCACAATCGGCTCGCCGCCGAGGTTCGCATTGTGCGTCATCAAATTGCGGATTTCCCGGCAGAGATTCAACGTCTCGCGCACAGGCGCGCTTTCATAATGGTTGATGTATTCAAAAACCACGCTGGAATACCGCCGCTGCTTTGCGGTGCTGAACTTTACCTCAAGCTCATCCTCCAGCTGTTTATATAAATCGATAAATTCATCGCTGCGCATGGATCACACTCCTTTGTTTAAGGATACCACAAAAAATACCTCCGCGCAAGGCTTTGCAGATAACAAAAAACCCGATACAAATTGTATCGGGTTTCTGGAGCTGATGGTCAGAATCGAACTGACAACCTGTTCATTACGAGTGAACTGCTCTGCCATTGAGCCACATCAGCATATTTGGTTTTGCAACGTTAATTATTATACCGAATTTTCTCCGTAAAGTCAACCCCTATCGCGAATTTTCTTTTAAAAAAATTTCGTGCGGACAAAATCCGCCTACGCCGGGCGGTTTACGGTTGTAACCACGCGCAATGTGTGGTACAATGATACATACAGAAATTCAGGATGGGAAAGGGCGGCTTTTCATGGGTTATAAGCTGGAGCTCGGCGCATGGAGCGCGGTTTTCGCCGTGCCGAACGCGCTTGTAGATCGATATATCAAGGAGGCGGACGGAGATCAGCTCAAGGTCATGCTGTGGCTTCTGCGCCATAACGGGCGGCCGTATGCAGCGGAGGATCTTGCAGCCGCGCTCGGCATCACCCCGCAGCGTGTCGATACCGCGCTCGGCTTCTGGATGAAAAGCGGCCTCATTTGCAGCGTTGACACCCCGCTGGATACCGCCCTCACGCCGAATCACGTGGAGAGCCCCGCGCCCGTCGCACCGCAGCCGAAGGCCGCTCCAACACAGCCGCAGCGCCCCACCGCGCCGAAGCGTATGCTGCGCCCGGACGGGCTTTATATCTCGGAGCGCGTAGAATCCTCCCCGGAGATTCGCCGCCTTGTAGAGGAAGCGCAGAACCTGCTCGGCAAAACGCTTTCCCCCGCGCTTTCCGGCACACTCATTCAGGCGCACGAAGATTACGGCCTGCCGTGCGAAGTCATTTTAATGCTTATCGCCTACGCGAATAAGATTGGCCGCGCAAACACGAGCTACATCGAATCCACCGTGCGCAACTGGGCAGATTCCAACATTTTGAGCATCGCCGCCGCGGAGGAAAAGCTGCGCGAGCTCGACGAGACCGCCATCGCGTGGAAGCGCTGTGAAAATGCGTTCGGCATCACCTCCCGCCGCGCACCCAGCAAAAACGAGAGCCAGTTTGCTCACAGATGGGTGTTCGAGTGGCGCATGCCCGATGAGCTTCTAAACGAAGCCTACAACCGCTGTGTGGATAACACCGGCAAGGTCAACATGAAATACATCAACGCCATTTTGGAATCGTGGCACAACGCGGGCATCCATACCTTGAAAGAAGCCGTGGATGAAAGAATTGCCGCCGAAGCCCGCCGCGAGGGTGCGCATAAGCCTTCTTATGACCTTGACGAATACGAAAAATACGATATTTTTGCTACGGAGAAATAAACCATGGGATATGCAAGGCAGGTCTACACGCAAGCTGAAAATGAATTAAACAGACGTCGCACCACCGCGCAGGATAACGCACAGCGCCGCTTAGAGAACTTCTACGCCGTCTGCCCCGAAGCGGAGGACGTGCGCAGACGCATCGCTTCCACAGCAAGTCGGGCGGCTATGGCCGTTTTGCGCAGCGGCAACGCGCGAGAGACCATGGAAGCTTTAAAAAATGAAAATCTTTCGCTGCAAAAGCAGTTTGCCGATCTCCTCGCCGCGCACGGTCTCACCCGCGCTGACATCGAGCCGCAGTACACCTGCAAGCGCTGCGAAGATACCGGCTATGTAGACGGCCGCATTTGCTCCTGTTACCGCAGTTTATTAAAGCAGATCGCCTACGAAAACCTAAACCGTATCTCCCCGCTGACGCTCTCGTCCTTTGAGGATTTCTCCCTGCTCTATTATTCCGATGTTTCCGTAAACGGCGAGCGTTCCGACCGCGAGCAAATGCGCAACATTTACGACTTCTGCCGGCGCTACGCAGACAACTTCAAAAAGGACAGCGGCAACCTGTTTTTCACAGGCGCTACGGGTCTCGGCAAAACGCACCTTTCCCTCGCCATCGCCGCAGAAGCCATCAATAAGGGGTTCGGCGTAGTGTATGGCACGGCGCAGACTTTTGCCCTTTCTCTCGAGCGCGAGCGCTTCACCCGCACCGAAGAATCCGCCGGCGATACGCTCGATCTTTTAAACGACTGCGACCTGCTCATCATCGACGACCTCGGCATGGAAATCTCGTCGTCTTACATCACGGCAACAATCTACAATGTGATTGATACGCGCATCACGCTGAAAAAACCGACCATCATCAGCACAAACCTCTCCATGCAGGAGCTCGAAAAGCGTTACAACGAGCGCTTCACTTCGCGCATAATCGGATTCTACGACCGCTTGATCTTCCGCGGTAAAGACATCCGCATGAAGAAAAAGCTCAATCCGCAAAACAAACAAAATTAGCACGCAAGCAAAAAGCCGAACGGCATCGGAACTTTCCCCGCCGTTCGGCTTTTATAATTTATTCTAATACTTCGCGGATTCAATCTCTTCAATCACGCCGCGCACGGCTTTCTCCACCGCGCCATCTTCAAACGGCACCGGAATGCCGACATAATGCAGCAGATCAAAATAGCCCAGCGTGCCACCCGCTTTGCACAGCTTCAAATAACGTGCCCAAGCGCTCTCGCGGTCTTTCTTCATCTCGTCATAGAAGAAGAATGTGCAAATCTGCGCCAGCGCGTAATCGATATAATAGAACGGGTAGAGGAAAATGTGCTGCTTCTGCATCCAAAAACCACCGTTTTCCAAGAATGCGTTGCCGTCATAATCGCGCCACGGCATATATTTTTTCTCAATGCTGCGCCACACACCGCGGCGTTCCTTCGCCGTCATCTTCGGGTTCTTATATACCTCGTGCTGGAACTCATCCACGCACGCCATGTACGGGATAACGGCCAGTGCGTCGCACAAATGTGCATAACGGTATTCGTCCGCGCGGTCGCCGAAGAATTTATCCATCCACGGGTAGGTGAAAAACTCCATCGACATCGAGTGGATCTCGCACACCTCGCTCGTAGAGCCCTGCAAAACGCCGATCGGAATCAAGCGCTCGCCGAGATATGCCTGGAACGCGTGGCCGGCCTCATGCGTCAAAACGTCCACGTCTGCAGAAGTACCGTTAAAGTTCGAGAAAATGAACGGTGCTTTGTATTCCGGCAAAGATGTGCAGTAGCCGCCAAGGTGCTTGCCCGGGCGCGTCTCAAGGTCAAACAGCTCGTACTTCGTCATGAAGTCGAAGAATTCCTTTGTTTCGGGCGAGAGCGCGCCGTACATTTCGGTCGCCTGCCCCACCATATAATCTTTGCCGCCGATGGGATCTGCGTTGCCGCCTGCAAATGTCAAACTCTCATCGTAGTATTTGACGGAATCCAAACCGAGGCGCTTTGCCTGCGCCTTGCGCATGCGGTCCACCGCCGGCGTGATAACCGTGCGGATCTGCTCGCGGAATTTCTCCACGTGCTCGGGCGTGTAGTCCAGTCTGCCCATATTGCGGTACGCAAGCTCGGTGTAATTGTCATAGCCGAGCTTCTTCGCCATCTCCACGCGCACTTCGATGAGCTTATCGTACAATTCATCGAGCTTGTCGGAAACGCCCTCGTAAAGGTTAGCCCACTTTTCAAACGCTTCTTTACGCTCCTCGCGGTCGGTGCTCTCCATATGTTTTAAAAGACCGTAGAAATTGCAGGTCTCGCCGCGAAAATCCACCTTGCAGGAAGCCGCAGCCTTGGAATACTCCACGGAAAGCTCCGATTCTTTCACAAGCTCCGGGATAATGCGCTCGTCCTGCGTCTTGAGGTCGTTTTCCAAAACCGCGATGAAATGCGCGCCGTATTCCTTTTCAAAGTCCGCACGGAACGGGCCGTTCACAATGTCTTCCTTCATCGCCTTCTCCGCCGGGATCAGGTTCGGCAGATTTTCGTTCAGATACGCCATTTCCGCTTCGTAGAATTCATCCGTCGTGTTCATCGTGTTGCGGATGCTGCAAAGCGACGCAATCGTAGACAAGTGCGTGTCGAGCTTTTCAGCGTCTAAAAACACCTTTTTCGCTTCCTCAAAGGTCTTTGCTGCCTTAAATGCCTCGCTGTACCGCTTATATTCCTCCACTGCCGCCGCAATGTCCGGTCGGGTATACGGAAGTTCACTGAATTTCTGCACAACAATACGCTTCCTTTCCAAAATCTATTTGCGCTTATCATACCACCGCTTTGCACATTTTGCAAGTAGTTTTTGTTTATCCTGCACAGCAAAATGTAATCTATGCAAAAAGAGACCGCGCACAAAGCCCGATCTCTTCTTTTCTTTGAGATAAATTTTAAGTTATTTCAGCTCGCCAACAACCTCACGAATGGACTTCGCCAGAATATTGAGGCCCTTTTCCAACGTATCCATCGGCACCTTCAGCTCCGGCATGATCTTCACAACGGAATCGCGGCGGCCTACACGCTCCACGATGAGGCCGTTTTCAAACGCTTTATGAATGACTGCCTTCGCAACATCGCCCTCAAACGCGCCGAAATCCACGCCCCACAGCAAACCGATGCCGCGTGTCGTGATGCGGCTGTCAATCGTCTCAATGTTCTCCTTGAGGAACTTCTCCACAAACGGCGCACGCTCACGAACCGCGTCTTCCACGTGCTCGTTCAGCATGAACTCCAGGCCCGCTTTCGCTGCGACCAAAGACAGCTGATAGCCGCGGAATGTGCCGTTGTGCTCGCCCGGCTTCCACTGGTCAAGCTCCGGGCGCAACAGCGTCAGCGCAAACGGCATGCCGTAGCCGCCGATGGACTTCGAGAGCGTCACAATGTCCGGCGTGATGCCTGCGCGCTCAAACGAGAAGAACCAGCCGGTACGGGAAGCACCCACCTGCACGTCATCGACAATCATCAAAATGTCGTACTTGTCGCACAGTGCGCGCACGCGACGCAGCCACTCATCGGGCAGCACATAAATGCCGCCGTCCGCCTGCGTCGTTTCCAAAATGATTGCCGCCGGCTTCTCCACGCCGGAGTGGTCGTCCGTGATCAGGCGTTCCATATACGCTACGGTGTCGAGCTCCGGGAACATATACGGTGCCGGAATGTGCGTCACGTTGTAAAGCGGCACGCCTGCGCCCTTGCGGGAGTCCGCATTCGTTGTCAGCGCTAAAGAACCCAGCGTCATGCCGTGGAACGCACCCATCAGTGCAAAGACATTGTTGCGCTTCTTTACCTTGCGAGCCAGCTTCAAGGCCGCTTCCACCGCGTTTGTGCCGGTCGGGCCTACAAACTGAATTTTATAGTCAAAGCCGCGTGGGCGAATGACTTCATTTTCAAAATATTCTATGAACTCGCGCTTCGGTTTCGTGTACATGTCAAGCGCGTGCATCACGCCGTCGTTTTGCAAATAGTCAACGACCTTCTCTTTGATGTACGGGTTGTTATGCCCGTAGTTCAGTGCGCCGGAGCCGCAAAAGAAGTCGATATACTCCTTGCCGTTCTCATCCGTCTGGATAGAGCCCTTCGCCTTGACAAAGACCGTCGGGAAGTTACGGCAGTAAGAGCGAACTTCGGATTCATACGTTTCAAATACTTTCGTGTTGTTTGTACTCATGTAGTACCATCCTTTCTACCATGCCATCTGCATGATTCAGCGATCACACGCGTTATGCGTGGGGCTGCGTTTTTCCCGCTCATGAGTTTTGAAGCGAGAGTCAGCGGTCGTTCGGCCAATGTGTAATAGAAATTTTGGCCGGATCCATACGGCACGCACAAATCGTTTTGTGCGATACCGTGATTAAGTTTACCACACTTGTCCGAAAAAAGAAAGGTCTTCTTTCGCAAAAACACATATATCTCTGCAAAAATTCTGCAAAAAAGAGCAGCGCCCGCAAAAGACGCTGCCCAAATTTACAAAATTTAAATTTATTCGATGTTCTCGCCGAGCGTACCCTGGCTGAGCGCCTTCAGATACGCAGTGATGAAATCATCAAGGTCGCCGTCCATCACCGCGCTGATGTTGCCCTTTTCGCAGCCCGTGCGGTGATCCTTTACGAGCGTGTACGGCATGAAGACATAGGAGCGAATCTGGCTGCCCCACGTGATCTCCTTCTGCTCGCCCTTAATGTCGGAGATTTTTTCAAGGTGTTCACGTTCCTTGATCTCAACGAGCTTAGAGATAAGCATTTTCATAGCCACGTCGCGGTTCTGGTACTGGCTGCGTTCCACCTGGCAGGAAACGACAATGCCCGTCGGAATGTGGATCAAACGCACGGCCGAAGAGGTCTTGTTGACCTTCTGTCCGCCCGCACCGCTCGCACGGTACACTTCCATCTTAATATCGTCCGGGTTGATTTCCACGCTGAGGTCCTCGTCAATCTCCGGCATAACCTCCAGAGAGGAGAATGAAGTGTGGCGGCGGCCTGCGGAATCGAACGGCGAGACGCGTACCAAACGGTGAACACCCGCTTCACTCTTCAAAAAGCCATAAGCATTTTCGCCCTCGACAAGGATGGAAGCGCTCTTCAGGCCCGCTTCGTCGCCCTCAAGGTAATCGAGCGTAGAAACCTTAAAGCCATGACGCTCACCCCAACGGTTGTACATACGGAACAGCATCTCGGCCCAGTCCTGTGCCTCCGTGCCGCCGGAACCCGCATGGAACGTCAAAATCGCGTTCTTACTGTCATATTCGCCGGTGAGAAGCGTTGTCAGACGCATCGTCTCAATCTCTTTGCCGATGGCCTCCACTTCCTCCTGTGCCTCCGGCAAAAGAGAAAGGTCTTCTTCCTCATTGCCCATTTCAATGAGCGTCAGCGTATCTTCGCAGCGGGAAACAAGGTTCAGGTACGTCTCGTCCTTCTGTTTTAACGCAGCAGTCTTCTGCAAAATCTTCTGTGCAGATTCCATGTTGTCGTAAAAGCCCGGCTCCGCCGCCTTGTTTTCCAGCATCTCCACTTCTTCACGCAGTCTTTCAAGGCCCAGTGCGTCCTTCAATTCATCCAGCGCCGCCTGCTTTTCATTCAGTTCATGTTTTAATACTTCATATTGCAGCATACGTTTTCGTTACCTTTCAAAAATATCCGTCCAAACCCGCCTTCAAACATTTCACGGCGGCGTTCAGCTTAAATGTGCGCAAATCTCTGTTTATTATAATAGATAACCCGCCGTTTGTAAATAGAAAAAATGCGGGAAAACGCACGGTTTCGCTGAAATCTTTATATTAGCCTTTTTTGAAGTTTTACTTCGTTTTCTCGCTGAATTATTAACAGTCTGAAAATTTGCACGCATTGCATTGCGATTGCGGGCATTTTGTAGTATTATATGAATAAGAAAATAATTCTGGCAGTATTCTGACCGTCTTTCGAATATTGCCAACCGAATTTTGGAGGTTCTGTTTTGGACTACAAAGGCATCAAGTGTCCCGTGTGCGACAAGCCGTTTACGGAAAATGACGATATCGTCGTTTGCCCGGTCTGCGGTGCACCGTACCACAGAGGCTGCTATAAAGAAAAAGGTGCGTGCATTTTCACAGATCTGCATGAAAGCGGCAAGACTTGGGCGCCGCCTGTTCCGCCGGACGCGCCGAACACGGCCAGTGAGCTTAAAGACAAGGAATGCCCGAACTGCGGCACCTTAAACGCCCACAGCGCGCTGTTCTGCAACATCTGCGGCACTTCCCTCACCGGCGCGCCGGATGAACACCGCAACACGGGCTACAACACGCAGCAAAATCCGAATAACGCGAACAATCCGAACGGCTATAACAATTACAATAACCCGTACGGCAGTTATCCCCCGCCGCAAAACAACGCAAACTATCAGAGCCGCGGCTTTGGCGGCGTGCCGTTCGCGTTCGACCCCATGGGCGGTGCAAATCCCGCGGAATTTGTTGCGGATAACGTCACCTACGGCGACGTCAGCAAGGTCGTGCAGCAGAATACGGCGTATTACCTTTCCGTGTTCCGCAATATTAAGTCTTTCGGGCGCAGCAAGTTCAATTTCAGCGCGTTCCTGTTCTCCGGCGGCTGGCTCCTGTATCGCAAGCAGTACAAGGCGGGCATCATCACAACGACAATCATGTTCCTTTTATATATCGCGAACCTGATGCTCTCGTGTTTCGTCGTCAACCCCATCACGACGCACGTCATCGATAACGCCGGCGTGTCTTCATCGGATCTCAGCTACGTGCAGCTTGCAAACCTGCTTTCGCAGTACTTGATGGATAACCCCTCACAGTATCTTTTGTTCTGCCTGCCGCTTTTGTGCAGCGCCCTGATGCTCGGCATTATGATCTTCGTCGGCGTGCGCGCAAACCGCATGTATTTAAATCACTGTGTCCACACCGTGCAGGAGATTAAAAGCGTCAGCAATACGGAAACCGACCTTTCCGCAGAATACACCGCACGCGGCGGCGTGAACGTTGTCGTAACGTTCTGCCTGCTCGCCTGCTACATGATCCTGCGTTGGATCCCGCTCTTTTTGACTTGATTCCAGCTTAAAAGCGACATTACCGCTTACGGCTTCACGCGGTAATGTCGTTTAAGAATAGAACCCCTTTGGAAAATAGGAAGTATATTTGGAGGTATTGATTTATGAAAACCGTCAGAAAAGCCGTCATCCCCGCAGCAGGCCTTGGCACACGCGTGCTCCCGGCATCGAAAGCGATGCCCAAGGAAATGCTGCCCATTGTGGATAAGCCCGCTATCCAGTTTATTGTGGAGGAAGCGGTCCGCGCCGGCATTACGGATATTCTCATCATCACAAACCGCGGCAAATCCATCATGGAAGATCATTTCGACCGCGCCCCGGAGCTTGAGGAGCGTCTGCTCGCAAGCGGCAAAAAAGAAGTGTACGATGAAGTTGTGAACCTTGCGCACTTTGCAAACATCACCTACATCCGCCAGAAAGAGACGCGAGGTCTCGGCCACGCCATCTCCTGTGCCAAAGCATTTGTCGGCGATGAGCCATTTGCCGTTCTCTACGGCGATGACGTCATCCTCGGCGAAGATCCCGCCTGTGGCCAGCTCATCCGCGCTTATAACGAGACCGGCAAGGGTGTCGTCGGCGTGAAAGAGGTCAGCGAAGAAGCCATTCAGCGCTACTCCTCCCTCAAGGTAGAGCCTTTGCACGATAACTGGTTCACCTGCACCGATATGATCGAAAAGCCGAGTAAGGATAAGATTATGTCGCTTTACTCCATCCTCGGCCGCTGCGTATTGCCGCCGCAGATTTTTGACATTCTCGCCCACACCGCACCCGGCGCCGGCGGCGAAATTCAGCTCACCGATGCCATGTGTGAGCTTGCCCGCACCGAAAGCATGATCGCCGTCGATTTCACCGGCAAGCGCTACGATATGGGCAATAAGCTCGGCGTCATGCAGGCACAGGTAGAGGTCGCCTTAAAGCACCCCGAGATTGGCGAAAGCTTCCGCGCCTACCTTAAAGAGCTTGCCAAAACACTTTAAATGTAAAGTTGATTCACGTTACACGTATGTAAAGTCCATTCACTTTGTAAAGTCAGTCAACTTTACAAAGTGCCTATATCGAATTTGATTTTCCAAAAATCCGCCGAGTTCCAAGATTTTTCTTGACTTTGCGGATTTTTATGTTATAATACTTTTGTTAGTTTGTGCTTATGCGTTTTGTGTAACACAAATGACAATCCTTGCTCCGTTTAAAAGTACGGGGCCAAAGTCCAAAAGGAGGTGCAAACCATGACAGAGGTAGTAAAGAACAAGTACGAGACCGTTATCGTTCTCTCCGCAAAGCTCGGTGAGGAAGGTAATGCAGAGCTGGTCGAAAAGTTCAAGGCATTGATTGCAAAGCACGGCACTGTCGAGAGCGTTGACGAGTGGGGTAAGAGAAGACTCGCGTATCCGATCAACAAGGAAACCGAAGGCTACTACACCCTCGTAAACTTCGAGAGCACGCCGGACTTCACCGCTGAGCTGGACAGACGCTATAAGATCACTGACGGCGTTCTCCGTTCCATCATCGTGAAGAAAGATCCCCGTTTTGCAACCGCTGCTGCAAAGCCGCGTAAAGCCGCTGAGCCGAAGCCGATCGACGTTGAGGCTGTCGCAGCCGAGGCTGTCGAAGCAAACGAGTCCGCTGCTGAGTAAGTTTTTTAAAACGAAAGAGAGTTGTTACCTATGTTGAATGTTGCAGTTGTTATGGGCAGACTGGTTGCCGATCCTGAGCTTCGCCACACCCCGAGCGATGTTGCCGTTACCAGCTTCACGCTGGCGGTAGACCGCTCCTATGTTAAGTCCGGCACAGAACGTCAGGCTGATTTCATTGATGTTGTCGCTTGGCGCAGCACCGCGGATTTTGTATGCAAATACTTCCGCAAGGGCCAGATGATGGCGGTTCACGGTTCCATTCAGACACGCACATATACAGATAAGGACGGCAATAAGCGCAAGGCGACTGAGATTGTTGCGAACGATGTCAATTTTGCGGATTCCAAACGCAGTGACAGCGGCGCAAATTACGGTGCCCCCTCCGCCCCGTCTTACGGCAATAATTACGGAAGTAACAGCGCAGCCGGAAATGAAATGCAGCGCCCGGCTTACAGCGAACCCGCTCCCACCTATTCAAGTGGTAACAGCGGAGATTTCGAGGAGATCATCGGGGACGACGACCTGCCGTTCTGATGATCTAACAACGACTAAGATAAGGAGGCTTTCGCAATGGCAGACAGACCGGAGAGAGATAATCGCCGCGGTGGTCGCAAGGGCCGCAGAAAAGTATGCAGCTTCTGCGTTGACAAAGCGGATTACATCGATTACAAGGATGTTGCCAAGCTTCGCCGTTTTATTTCTGAAAGAGGCAAGATCCTCCCCAGAAGAGTTACGGGAACTTGTGCACATCATCAGCGTGGCCTGACAGTCGCTATCAAGCGTGCTCGTCACCTCGCTCTCCTGCCCTTCAGCAGCGACTGATCGTGCAGATCTAATATCAGCGTACAAGGGAGATTTTCGTCGGAAGGTCTCCCTTTTGCTATCCCCCATTGATTTGCAAAACCCGCACTCTGTGCCTTTAACGGTACAGAATGCGGGTTTCTTTTAATTTACTTGAACCGTCATCAGAACAGACGAATGATCTTGCCGCCGCAGCCGCAATGGTACCGCTCCGGATGCTGCACCACTGCCGTGAGTTTCATGCGCGGAAACTGCCTTTTGCATTTTGTACATTGCAGCATATATTTCACCGGTTTCTCCTCGTACTCCACAAGTGCTTCCTTCGTCGTTGCCGTAATGCAGTAGCTATACGCGTTGTTCATCTTACCTGCGTATGTCTTCCAAAGGAGCTTGTGATTCATGCAGCGCGGGCACGTGTGCAAAAGCTCATGCGCCAAAACACTGCGCACACAATTCTCGTCCTTGTCCTCCAAATACGCTGAGACCTCGATTCGATATTCATATTTTTCGCCATGTAATCGCATACAGCGACCGTAGCGTTTTTTTGCGCGCGTGTTGATCTGCACCTCCGGCTCGATGTTGCCCGAGACCGGGATATCCAGCGCACGCACTTCTTCGTAGATTTCTTTCATCAATGCGTTATAATCATACTTCATAAAGTTTCCTCGCTTTTCTTTATTTTACTACTATCTACTACGAAAGAAAAGTGGTATAATTTAAAAGGAAAATCGTTTTCCTATCAATTTTTCGGAGGAATTTTCATGAAGTATTATTCGATCGGCTACGCCGTCAACGACGGTTTGCCGGAAGTTACACGCGAAGATGTACAGAAGCTCACCCACATGAACCTTGCGTTCGGTCTCATCAGCGAAAACGGCCTTTTGGATCTGCACCAGATGACACATCTCGATCTCATCCCGCAGTTCCGCGATTGGAACCCCGCTCTGCGCGTAGTGCTTTCCGTCGGTGGCTGGGGCGCGGGCGGCTTCTCCCTCATGTCCCGTACCGAAGAAGGCCGCCGCGCATTTGCGGAGTCTTGCCGCAAAGCCGTGGAGGAGTATCACCTCGATGGCATCGATATCGACTGGGAATACCCGTGCAGCGACCAAGCTGAGATTGACTGTGACTCGAGCGATAAACAGAACTACACAAAGCTCCTGCAAGCTCTGCGCGACGCCCTTGGCATGAACCGCATCGTCTCCACCGCTGTCGGCGCAGGTGATTATTTCCCGGAAAACACCGAAATGGACAAGGTCGCCGAGATTGTCGATTACGTGCAGCTCATGACCTACGACATGCGCAACGGCTTCACGCATCAGGCCGGCCACCACGCCTCCCTCAGTGCAAGCCGCGGCGATACGAGCAATACGAATACGCGCTACATCGTCGAGCTGTTCCACAACGCCGGTGTGCCGTACAATAAGCTCGTCGTCGGCGCAGCATTCTACTGCCGCCATTACACGGGCGCCGCAAACGTCAACAACGGCCTCCTGCAGGAAGCCAGCGCCGGTATGTACGGCCCGAACTACGACGGTCTCACCGAGGAGTTCCGCCGCGAGCATAACTACACGGAATATTGGGACGAGGACGCTGAAGCCGCATATCTCTGGAACGGCGAAACATTCATCAGCTTCGAGTCCCCCGAGGCTATCCGCCGCAAGTGCGAGTTCGTCAAGGAAAAGGGCATGCTCGGCGTCATGTACTGGGAGCACAGCGCCGACCACACCCGTGAGCTGCTCACTGTCATCGCAAAAACACTGAATATCTAAATTCTAACGGAAAAGGAGCCTGCGCGCATGAAAACCGCGTTCAGGCTCCCTTTTTACCGATAAAAACAAGAACTATCCCTGTTTTTGTAAAATAAAAGACCCATCGGAAATTCCGATAGGTCTTTTGGCGTGGCAGGGGCAGAAGGATTCGAACCCTCGGCACGTGGTTTTGGAGTGGATGTGGAAAAAGCATTAACGGACATACAACAGCCGGTTTTCCGCGCCCCTTATTTTAAAGGTAGCCACCAGGTTTTTCAGCATCTCCGCCTGGCCGGACAGCTCTTCGCTAGCTGCGGCGCTGCGCTGGGCGTTATCCGCGTTGCTGTCCACCACGCTTGAGATCTGCTCTATGCCATAGGCAATCTCTGCAGCGCCCTCCGCCTGGCGGCTGGTGTTTTCAGCAATACTATCGATGAGCCCACTCATCTCGTCAGCATGGGTAACCACTGCTAACATGGACTCCGAAGTCTCCTGCGCGGCCCTGGTCCCCTCATCTATAGAGCCAACGGTTTCACCCAGCAGGACCGTTGTTTCCCGGGCAGCCTCCGCAGACCGGCTGGCAAGAGAACGCACCTCTTCCGCTACCACGGCAAAGCCCTTGTCGGCTTCACCGGCCCTGGCTGCCTCTAGGGAGCCATCCGTCAGGGCCACACGTACAGCCCGGCGGGGTAGGCTTCGTTCTGGTCCACTGTGTGCTTGATGTATGCCTCCATCTCCGGGATGTCCATATCTCCGTATTCGATGGTATCCCGCTGTGTTTCCAGCATTGTAAGGGTCCTGTTCATCCACGCGCTGGTCTCTTGGATAGTCTTACCTGTAGTGGTTTGAAGCAGCTCTTCACTTTTTATCAAGAGTGCGTCAGACACTCTGGAATAGACTACTACAAGCAGCGCCGACACTGTTAGGACAACACTAATAACAATTGCCGAAACAAGCTTAGCCGTTATCCCCTTGGCCTTGCTGACCTTTTTTCGCAACTCGATTTTCTTGCATACCCTTATTCTCTCCTATCTTTCCCGCAGACTGCTGGGACAAAAATCACCTTGCCATATTCAATTTTGTGTATACACTTTTTGTGGAAAAAATCAACTGCTTTTCGGGCACCGTGATAAAGAAAGCGTGAGCAGCAAGCTATAGCATAAAACCGCAGCAGTGGAGAAGTTATCAAAAAAGCAGGCAGCGCTTTTCACGCCGCCTGCTCGAAGCAAGATCACTTTTGCGTTTCCCCGACGAACACCCTGTCCCGGAAGCACACGTTCCGGTCGCTGGTGGCGCCAAAGAGCTGGAACATCCCTTTCACCCCGTCGGTGACCCACAGGAAGAGCTTCTCCCCATCGAATTGGAATTTCCAGGTCTGGTAATGGCCCGTTTCCCGCCAGCAGACTGTGAGTAGCAGGGTATCCTGGTCCACCCAGGTGTGGTGGGCAGAGTAGGACCAGGCCCGAGAGCGCTGTTCCGGCCCCCGCAGGGGGCTGTTGCTGGGGATCTCAATGGCAAAGGTCGTCTCCCCGTGCCGATCCGTTACGCAGGAGCTCTCCAGAGACTGGATGCCGTCCACGGCAATGGCCAGCCGGCTGTTTGCCAGCTGCAGCCGGAGCTGGTGCTGCTCCTGACTGTCTACTGATTTTAAGAGGTATGTCTTGTCCTGCAGCAAGGCCTGCAAATAGGAGGAGCTTGGCTCATACACAGCAGGGGCTTCCCATTGGCAGAGTACCTTTTGCAAATGCTCATAGGCCCAAGCATCCCGCCCCTTTTGGGGATCTGTCAAGTTCGCAAGCAGGTATTGTTCCACCAGAGGGAAGACCCGAGTGCCGTCGATTTCTTCCGCTGTGGTGACGATGACCATGTCCTTTTGTGGAAACACCATAATATACTGACCAAAAGCGCCGTCCGCCCGGTAGCTGCCGGAGTTGTTTTCCCAGATCTGATAGCCGTACCGCTGGCCCCAGCCGGCGCAGCCCTGTCCCAGGGTGGGGACGTGGGGAGCGGTGGCCTCATCAATCCACTCCTCCGAAAGGAGCCGCTGGCCATTCCATAGGCCCTTGTTCAGGTAGAGCACGCCCACCTTGCACAGATCCCTGGGGGCGATAAGCAATCCCCAAGCACCGGTGTTTACTTTGCCGTTGACGTCCCAGCACACGTCGGTGATTCCCAGGGGTTCAAAGAGCTTCTCCTGCAACCACTGAAACAGGCTCTTACCCGTTGTCCGGCTGATGACCTCCGAGAGCATATAGGTGCCGCCGGAGTTGTACACAAAATGTTCCCCCGGCGCGTAAGCCATTTTCCGGGTGAAGAAGATTTCCGGCCAAGGGGTGCCCTCGCTGTTGCACATATCCCCTACGGTGTCCCGTTCATGGCCGGTACTCATGGTCAGCACGTCCCGCAGGGTGATCTCCCTTGCTCGGGGGTCCATGTCTAGGTCTTTGCATTCCGGGAAATAGTCCAGCAGCGGGTCGTTCACATTCACAAGACCCTCCTGCACGGCGAATCCAATGGCTGTGGAGGTGAAGGTCTTGCTCACCGAGTACACCAGCCGCTTATCGCTGGCCCGGAAGGGATAGCGGGCGGCATCCACCACGGCTTTCCCGTGGCGGATGATGTGGAGCGTGCGCAGCTTGTAGTGGGCCTTGTCGCACTCCTGCAGGAAGTTCGCGACGTCGATAGAGGAAATGCCCACGTCCTCCGGTAAGTAGAAACGGTCGAATAAGTCTGCCAAGTTATTCCGCCCCTTCCTTTCTCATGTTGGCCACCTCTTTGTCGGCATCCATCCGGCTGCTGAACAGCACCAGCAAAATACTGCACACCAGGGGGATTACGGCGTAGCCCACAGTCTCCATCACCCGGGTGAAGGAGGACTGGGCCAGGCCTGCGTTGGCCGCTTCGCCGCTGTAGCCGCCAATGGCCAGCACAGCCGCCACGCCCACGCTGCCCAGGAGCATTCCAAACCGCATGCCGAATTGGGCGATGCTGGTGGAAAGGCCGGAGAGGTCGGTTTTGTTTTTTAAGTTGATGTAGTCAGCCACATCGGCGGTAGCGGTACCCAGCAGCACACCAAAGAAAGCGCTGCCAATGCCGTACACCGCATTGCCAATCAAAACGAAGACCAAGTTGGGGACGATCATCAAGGCGTAGCCCACCACCTGGAACAAGGAACCCAGTACAAGCACCTTTCGCTTGCCCAGCTTGGCATTGGCAATAGGTACAATGCCAAACAGGCAGCAGAGGATACCAGGCACCAGCTTTGCATAGCTGATCTGGGTCATGTAGCCGGCATCGCCCAGTACATCACGCAGGAAGTAGATGGCCATAGAGCCGAAAATCATACCGGCAAAGTTGTAAGTGAGGAACATACCAAACAGCGGGAGGGCGTATTTGCAGCCAAAGACATACTTCAGCTGGGTTTTGACGGGCAGAGAGGGGCGCTTCCGGGCCGCGCTGAGCTGCTGAGCGGCTTCGGCCCACACCTCCGGGGTCTCCCGGCAGATAATGCCGGTGAGGAAGGGCAGGATAAAGCCAATGGAGCAGAAAATCAGGCTCAGACCGAAGTAGCCTTTTTCATAGCCGCCAAAATACATAAGCACCGGCACGCCGTAGGCACTAACGATCAAGTTGGAGATCTGTCCCAAAAGGCCGCCCAAGTTAGTGACCTTTGCTCGTTCCACAGAGTTGGAAGTTATCTTGATGAGCAGGGTGGCGGTGGCGACACTGATAACGGCGCCGAACACAGCTACATGGAGCAGGTAGTTTACAAACACCCAGATCATCCGCCCGGTGGGGCTGAAGCTGGTAGGGGTGTTAAAGATCAGGAACACGGGCAGGGCCACAAAAAAAGCGGTGCCCAGGATCCAGGGGCGGGCCTTACCTATCTTGGTGTGAGTCATGTCAATGAGGAAGCCGCTCAGGCCTTCTGTAACGGCGTTGATGATCCGGGCAGCGGTCATCATGGCGGTGATGAAGCCCATGGAAAGCAGCAGGTTGTCCGTCAAATAGATGGTGAGGAAGCCGCCCATAATGCCGGCAATGCAGCTGGATCCGCAGCCGTTGAGGGCAAAGCCGATCATTTGCGACACAGGGAGCTTATCTTGTTTCTTTTCTGTCATTTTTTCAATCCTCCAAGTCGAAGAAATGCGGCAGGCGGTGCGCGCACTCCGCTTGCAGCTATACTATTAGAATACCACGGGGAGAGTTGAGAAAATATGGCGGAATTGACTGCTCTTTAGGGAGAAATTGACTAATCTTGCCGAAAAAATGGATTTTGGGTAATTTCTTTTCGATAATTTCTAGGGGTACAGCCATAGTATTTTCGGAAACATTGGATAAAGCTGCCTTCATCGGCAAAGCCCGTTTCCAGGGCGATTTCCGAGATTTTTTTGGATGTCTGAGCGAGCAGCTGCTCTGCCTGAAGAACCCGGTATTTGGCTAGGTATTGGGAGAAAGTGGCTCCCGTATACTTTTTGAAAAAGCGGCAGAAATACTCTTTCGAGAAGAAAAACTGCTGCGCCATCTGGGCGGTGTTCAGGGGCTCGCTGTAATGGTCATGAATGTAAGTCAGGATCCCCTCCAGCTTTCGAAAGGGCTCCTGAGAGGTGCTGTCTTTGGCCCGGTCCCGTTCCTGGCAGCACTGGGTGAGCAGGACATAGACAATCTCGCAGATCTGCCGGAGGACAAGCACTGACAGGAAGGGAGTACCCTCCTGCTCATACCACTCGTTAAGCGCAAGGATCAGGGATTGAATTTTCGTATTAGCCTCCTCTGTGAGGACGAAATAGCATGTATCGAAATTGGGGATCAGGCTTTTTAAGAAGGAGTAGCTGATTTGCAGCGTGATGCCGGTGATGGCAAAGCCGTCTGTGGCGAAATAGGGGATGGAGGAGTGGACCTCCCGGCTATTGACCAGCACAATGTGCTGAGGTGTCACATCTTCCACCCGGCCGTTGATAAAAAAGCGCGAGGAGCCTTCAAAAGCTGTATTGATCTCCAATTCCGGATGCCAATGGCTTTTGACAATTTGGCTTCCCGGCCTGGTGTGCCGGATGATGAAGCCCGGGACAGCTCCGTATATCTCCACTTTTTCAAAAATGCCGTGGTCGGGCATGGGAATCAGCTCCTTCCTGTGTTTGTTAATTATACCGGAATCCGTCGAATATAGTACCCTTTTTCTTTACCGACCCAGTTCCACATGACCTCGTAACCAAGCTCATTGAGAACAGCGATATCTTTTGTCAGCGTCCTGCGCTCACACGAAATGCCCATATCTCCAAGCTTGTTGCAAATCTGACTTGTGGAGAGGGGATTCTGCTCATCCGTCTCTTGACGAAGAAGCTCAAGGAGCTTCAGCAGCTTATATTTCAGCCAGTTTTCCTGTGCCATTTGCCATCTCCAAGGGTATTCCTTCAAAAAGGTATAAACTATTATTAAACATTATAGCACAAATCCCGTCGATTTACAAGGTTTTGCTGTCACTTTTCCGCGACATCTCTGTGCTTTCCCGAATTCAAATCCCGTCGGGTGCTGTTTTGCCAACTTCTTTGCTGCGCAAAGAAACGCGAAAAGTAACACGCCAATTTCACTGCCTAAAAGCAAAAAACAGGGGCTGGCGCGGCCTCAATGACCGTTCCAACCCTTGTTTCAGCGGTATTTTCCTATATTGAGGGCTATTTTGCCTCGAAAAGCATGAAAAAACCTCTCTAGTCTTGGTAGACAAAAGAGGTTTCTTTCGTGGTGCGCGAGACGGGACTTGAACCCGTACGTCATAAACACACGCCCCTCAAACGTGCCTGTCTGCCAATTCCAGCACTCGCGCTCAACAATATGTATTATAGCACAAGCCATGCTGTTTGTCAACTGTTATTTCTCAAAACGCAAAAACATGTCCGTTTTTTGCATTTTACCGCAAAATGCTGGTGAAAAAGGTCAAAACATGCTATACTGCATATAACAGGAACATGGGAGGAAAACACGATGACGTACACAAAACACTATACGTCGCCGCTTGGCATGATCTTGCTTGCGGCAGATGACGCGGGGCTTACAGGGCTGTGGTTTGAAGGCAGCAAGTATTTTGCGGCAGAGCTGCCGAAGGAGCACACAGAACAGGACACACCCGTTTTGCTCGAAACCACACAGTGGCTCGACGTATATTTTGCCGGAAAAGAACCGGATTTCACGCCACTGCTGCACCTCGTCGGCTCGGATTTTCGGCAGGCGGTTTGGAACATCCTGCTCTCTATCCCCTACGGCCGGACGATGACCTACGGCCAGATTGCAAAGCAGCTTGCAAAAAACACCGGGATAGACAAAATGTCCGCACAGGCGGTTGGCGGTGCGGTCGGGCACAATCCAATCTCAATCATCGTCCCCTGCCACCGCGTTGTGGGCGCAAGCGGCAGCCTGACCGGCTACGCCGGCGGCCTTGATAAGAAAATCGCGCTGTTGGAGCTCGAAAAAACCGACACCGCAAGATTTTTCCGCCCGAAAAAGGGTACGGCGCTGTAACACGCCCTTACACTAGAATAAACGAAAAGATCCTCCGTTATTGAACAGCACCCCATTTGTTAGACAGTATGATATAATGTCTAACAGGTGGGGTGATTTTAATGCCAAAGGGAGTACCAAACAAACGATACACGCCGGAATTCAAGAAGCTGGTCGTGGAAACCATGATGAAAGAAAAGATGAGTTACAGAGAAACGGCTCGACAATTTGAAATCAGCAATCATCACAGAGTACAAGACTGGGAACGAATCTATCTGACGGAGGGTCCAGAAGGTTTTGCCATCGAACGGCGTGGCCGCGGCAGTAAGAGCCGTCCGCCAAAGCCGTTGCCGAAGCAGGTAGAAGAAGATCTGCTGGCCGAAGTGCAGCGACTGCGTGCGGAGAACGATTACCTAAAAAACTTGCAAGCCTTGGTTTTGGAAGACGAGCGACGCCGGCACAAAAAACGCAGGTAGTTCAAAAGCTAAGGCAAAAACACGCACTCAGTATTCTGCTCTCAATCGCTCAACTGCCCCGTGCCACTTTCTACTATCATTTGAAGCGGATAAACAGTGTAGATAAGTATAAAGCTGTCAAAGCGGAGATCACGGCCATCTACCATGAAAACAAAGGAAGATACGGCTATCGCCGCATTACAACAGAACTTCACAAGCGCAATTTCCTCCTGAACCACAAGACTGTCCAGCGGCTGATGAAGGAGCTGGGCTTGGTTTGCCGTGTCAGGATGAAGAAGTATCGCTCTTATAAGGGAGAAGTGGGCAAAATCGCACCAAATCTGCTAAATCGGGATTTCCATGCCGAAAAGCCGAATCAGAAATGGGTCACGGATGTGACAGAGTTCAGTTTGTTCGGAGAAAAGCTCTATCTGTCCCCGATTCTCGATCTGTGCAGCAGCGATCTGGTCAGCTATACCATCTCTGCGCATCCTGTTCTGAGTATGGTTACGATTATGCTGGATAAGGCTTTTGAGAAGATACCGGATGGAACCGGGTTGATCCTTCATTCTGACCAGGGCTGGCAGTACCAACAGATGCTCCGGGAGAAAGGTGTTCGCCAGAGCATGAGCCGCAAGGGAAACTGTCTGGACAATGCTGTGATAGAAAATTTCTTCGGGCTGCTCAAAAGTGAGCTGCTGTATTTGCAGGAGTTCCGCTCCATGGAACACTTCAAACTGGAACTGATCGAATATCTAGATTACTACAACAACCGCAGGATCAAGGCAAAGCTAAAGGGCTTGCCGCCTGCAATTCACAGACAGCAAGCCCTTTCGGCTGCTTGAACAATTCTTACTTCAAAATATTGTCTAACTTTTTGGGGTCACTTCATATGCCTGCGGGAGATCTTTTTGCTATAAAAACCAAGCTAAATGTAAAATAAAAGACCTATCGGAATTCCCGATAGGTCTTTTGGCGTGGTGCGCGAGACGGGACTTGAACCCGTACGTCATAAACACACGCCCCTCAAACGTGCCTGTCTGCCAATTCCAGCACTCGCGCTCAACAAGTGATATTATAGCAACAAACAGGCAAATTGTCAAGACTATTTTAAAAGAAACTTGAATTTTTGTAAAAAACCGGATTTGCGTCGGTTTAATCCTCAACGATGATGGCGTTTTCTTCTTTGACTTCTTCCGCAAGCAGCATGCGCACGGGGTGCTCGGCAGTATACGGTTGCCATGTGGGCAAGCCCTCCCCATTCGGGTCGCCAGTCTTTGCGAAGTTTGCCCAGTAGGAGGACATTGCAGCTTCAAGCGTATAGTCGCACGGTTCCCACGGGCGCCAGCATCTGTTCATCGTGTGGAAAACATACCACAACTCGGACGAATGGAACGCACCTGCGTTGTCGCCCGGCAACTGACGGTTGAAGAAATAGATGTAGCTCGGGCATCTGCCGAGTTTATTCTGGTTCTTCGCCCAGCGCACGGCGCTCTTTTCGAGAATTCTCTCGCCCGCTGCGATGTCGCCGCCGGTGCAGCCGATCATGTAATCGATGTCGTGCGCATTGCCGGAAAGCGCCACTTCGTCTACGGAAGCCTTCAGCAGCACGTTATCAACAACGGGCTGCCACGCAAGACCGCTTGGGGACTGGATGGTATACTGCACCTCAGCAATCTTTTCTGCCGGGACAGCGCGCATCTCTTCGATGTTTTTCGCGCCGAGCTTTTCCATCAGCTCTTTGGAGGACTTCACGCGCATTTCAACGGAAACATCGTGCGAAAGGCCGCCGAGGCCGCCTGCGCTCTGCAAAACAGCGCGCTTAATCTTGCCGCGCGTCAAATCGGACGAAATAAGCGTCTGCACGCTCATGCAGCCTGCAGACTGGCCCGCTGCCGTGATGCAGTCCGGGTCGCCACCGAACGCTGCAATATTCTCGTATACCCAGTCGATCGCTGCAACTTGATCGTAAATACCGTAGTTGCCGCTGATGCCCTCGGGATTTTCGGCATCGAGCTCCGGATGCACAAAGAAGCCGAGTGCGCCGACACGGTAGTTGATGGAGACGAACACCACGCCGTTTTTCGCAAACTGCTCGCCGTCGAACTCCTTTTCCGCGCCGCTGCCATGCGTGAACGCACCGCCGTGAATCCAGAAGAACACGGGCAACTTATCGCCCGGCTGCGCAGATGCAGGCGTCCAGATGTTCAGATACAGGCAGTCTTCGCTCTGCTTTAGGTTTTCATCACTGTAAAATTCCTTGCCGTAGAGATCCATTTTGGACAGATCAGTCTGCGGTGCTTTGGCGGAGAACTCCAGTGCGGGGCGCACACCCTCCCACTTTGCGTGCGGCTGCGGACGCTTCCAGCGCAGCTCGCCGACCGGCGGTGCAGCATACGGCACGCCCTTGAAGATCACGCTTTGTTTATCATCGGAAAACGCACCTTCGAGTGCGCCTTCTTTGACGGTTACGATCGTATTCATTGAAACTTCCTCCCAGGGATAAAATTCACGGCAACGCCGCGGATAAATTTTTGCGGTGCTGTCGGTGGTTTATAAATTTAATTTATGCGTTAAGCTGCTTCAGGAGCATCTCACCTGCGCCGGCGGGCACACTGTCGCCGCCAAACGATAACAGCGCACGCAGCGGCATTTCCGCCATCATACGTGCCATGGCCTCGCCCATGCCGATGTCGTCCGCATCTGCCTGTGCAAGCGGGTTCTGTGCCATCATCTTGCCGAGAATCTCGCGGCCGACGGGACTTTCCATAATCTCTTCAATCGTGGAATTCATTGTGTAGACGCGCTTAATCTGCGTAGTAGAGGTGACGTTCACCGTCGCGGTGCAGGCGATGTCGCGGCTGGATTTTGCCGCCATAATCGTGTAGTCGCCGGACTCAACGTACCAATCGGAAATATCGGTGCGGTAGTACGCGAACGCACGCTTTGCGAGCGTAAAGGTGACGGTCTTCTCCTCGCCCGGCTCAAGCTCGACCTTTTCAAAGCCGCGCAGCTCTTTTATGGGACGAATGGTGTGGCTTTCCGGCATGCCGACGTACAGCTGCACGACCTCTTTGCCCTTCACCTTGCCGGTGTTGCGGACGTTGACGGAGACGGTCAGCGTATCGGTATCCTTCATCTTGGACTTATCAAGCGTTAAATTGCTATATTCAAACGTCGTATAGCTGAGGCCGTAGCCGAACGGGAACAACACGTCCATGTTCTTTTTGTCGTAGTAGCGGTAACCGACAAATACGCCCTCGCGATACTCGGTCTTATTCTGCTCATCACCGAAGAAATAGAGGTACGAGGGGTTATCCTCCAGACGGCGTGGGAACGTTTCCGCGAGTTTGCCGGAAGGGTTCACATCGCCGAACAGCAGGTCGAGCGTCGCGGTGCCGACGGCTTCACCGCCGAGGTATGCGTACAGCACGCCGCGCACGTCATCAATCCACGGCATGGTGATGCAGCCGCCGCACATGACGACGACAACGGTGTTCTTCTGCACCTCGGAAACAGCTTTGACGAGTGCTTCGTGGTTTTTCGGCATCGAAAGCGTGCGGCGATCCATGCCCTCGGACTCCATGGCGTCCGTGATGCCGACGAACACAACGGCAACATCGGCGTTCTTTGCAGCCTCCTGTGCTTCCTTGAGGAGCGCTTCGTCGGACTCTGTGGTGTTCGTATCGTAGCCGGGCGCGTAGGTGACATCGAGTCCCTTTGCAGCCTCGAGCGCGCTTGTAACCTTATAGGAGTTCACATGCGAGCTGCCGCCGCCCTGAAAACGCGGAGTCTCCGCAAACTTACCGATGAACGCGAGTTTCTGACTGCGCTTTAATGGCAGAATGCCATCATTTTTGAGCAGAACCATGGACTCATCTGCAATCTTGCGCGCTTCTTCGTGGTCGGCTTCAAAATCGATCTTCGTTTCGGACTGCTTATTTTCGGTGTATTTGAGAACGATGTTCAAAATGCGCTCCACGGCGGTATCGAGCACCTTGATATCGAGCGTACCGTTGTTGACCGCGTCAACGATCTGCTTGTCGTTTGCGGCGTTTTTGCCGGGCATTTCAAGCTCCATGCCGGCTTCAAGGCACTTTACGCGGTCTGCGGTGGTCGCGCCCCAGTCGCTCATCACGTAGCCGTCAAAGCCCCACTCGTCGCGGAGAATATCGGTCAGCAAGCGCTTGTTTTCAGCGGCGAATGTACCGTTGATGCGGTTATACGAGCACATAATCGTCCACGGCTTCGAGTCCTTTACGGCAGTCTCAAACGCAGAAAGGTAAATTTCGCGCAGGGTGCGTTCATCAACGACGCTGTCGCTGGACATGCGGTTGTATTCCTGACTGTTGGCGGCGAAATGCTTCACGCTGACGCCGACATTCTGGCTCTGCACGCCGTTTATGTAGTTTTTGGCAAGCTCGCCGGTGAGGTACGGGTCTTCGGAAAGATACTCAAAATTGCGGCCACCGAGCGGAGAACGCTTGATGTTGATGGCCGGGCCGAGCAGAACGGAAAGGTCATCCGCCTGGCAGGCGTGGCCAAGCACTTCACCGGAGCGGCGGAACAGCTCGCGGTCGAATGAGCACGCCATGCAGGAGCCTGTGGGGTAGCTGGTGGCGGGCACGCTGGCGTTGAGGCCGAGGTGATCGGCGGCGTCAGACTGCTTACGGATGCCGCACGGGCCGTCCGAGACCATGACGGATTCAATGCCGAGGCGCTGCGGAGTATCGAGATGCCAGAAGTCTTTACCGGAGCAAAGCGCGGCTTTCTCTTCCAGTGTCATTTGAGAAATGATCGATTTCACATCCATACAAACAACTCCTATGACTGATTTGAGTTCAGTATAGCACACTTTCGCGAAAATTTCCATAGATAATTCAGAAATTTTGTTGACTTTATTGGTAGAAAGATATTATAAAAGCCGATACGATTACATCGGCTTTTCATCACAATTTGAATAGTTTTTCAAAATTATCATAAAGCATTTTCCGGTTCTCTTCCTCCCCGTAGCCGAGTGCGAAAAAGCGTTCAAGCTCCTTTTTGTGCGTCCACATGGGGAAATCCGTGCCGAACATGACTTTATCCATACCGAAATGTTCAATGCTCCTTCTTGCTTCGTCCGGGTTCAACACAAACAGCGAGCTGCTGGTATCGACCCACACGTTCGCGCCTTTTAGGCACGCTTTGGCTTCATCCCAGCGCTGGTAACCGCCGAGATGCGCGGCGATGCACTTTAATTCCGGCAGCTTTTCGAGCACATTTGCAAGCTTCTTCGGCGCAGAGAGCTCGCTTCTGGCGTCACCCATGTGAAATAAAATCGGCAAATCGCGCGCCATGCAGGCTTTGTAGACCGGCAGCATTTTTTCGTCATCGATGGCAAAGCCTTGAAAATCCGAGTGCAGCTTGATGCCGTGCAGGCCGAGCGCCTGAATTTCATTGAGCTCTTTTTCGACGTCCTCAATGTCCCGGTGCCATGCGCCAAGGCCGACGAACTTCGGGTATTTTTCGCATTTGGCCGCGATGAAACGATTGATGGAGCCAACCTGCTCCACTTTTGTCGCAACGGAGCAGACGAGAAATTTATCGAATCCTACGGCGGTGCCCTCTTCGTTTAAAACGTGCGGCAGGCCGACCTCCGCCATGGGAAGATCATAAAAACGGCCAACGTTTTCGGTCGCCTTTTCCGCTATCTTGCCGGGATAAATGTGGGCGTGCGCGTCGGCGGCACGGTACAAAACGCCGTTATGCTTCACCATGCGCCTTCGCCTCCCTTTCTTTTTTCGAGAACACACAGCCACAGAAATCCTGCCGATATAGGTTATAGTCTGCCGAAAGCTGAATGGAGCGCTTATAGCCCTCCTGTTTTTTGAAATCGGACGGCAAGTGCGGCACGCCGTATTCTTCTGCAAGCGCTTCGCCGATCTCATTTAGCTTCTGCGCGTTTTTCAGCGGGCTGATGGACAGCGTTGTCGTGAAAAAATCAAAATGATGCTCTGCGGCATACTTTGCCGCTGCTTCCATACGCAGCTTGTAGCACGCAAAACAGCGCTCGCCGCCCTCCGGGATGTGCTCAAGCCCGCGCACGGCGGTGAAGAATTCTTCCGGCACGTAAGGCAGATCAACAAGCGCTACTTCCTTGGTGCATGGCATTTCGGAGATAAGCCGCTTTAACTCTGCTTCCCTTTTTTGATACTCCGCCTCCGGATAAATATTGGGATTATAAAACAGCACGGTAATTTTAAAATGCGCTGTAAGCTTCTCCAAAACGGCGCTGGAGCACGGCGCACAGCACGCGTGCAAGAGCAAAGTCGGCCGCTTTTCCTCGTGCGTAAAGGTTTCGATGAGTGTATTCAGTTCTTTTGCGTAGTTTCTTTTATTAGCCATGACTTTATTTTATCACCGAAGCCCCGTTTTCGCAAGATATGTATACTCTTTATCACAAATTTCTTACAAATCCGCCGTGTGAATTGACAATATTGCCGTTTCGCGGTAAACTATATGTATCAAATTGTGCTCATACGGCGCATTTCGGTGTTTGTGTGCCGTTTTACAGAAAGGTTTCGTGACATGTTTGATTTTTCTATATTGATTTCCAACCCGCTCATCAACGTCGCTGTTGTTTCGTGGTGTGCGGCACAAATCTTAAAGACCAGCATCCATCTTTTTAAACACGGCGAATTTAAGAAAGAGCGTCTCTCCGGCGCAGGCGGCATGCCAAGCTCCCACTCGGCGGTAACGTGCTCGGTGCTGCTGACCTCTTACCTTATCTACGGCTTTTCCTCCCCGATCTTCGCCATGGCGTTCGTGCTGGCACTCATCGTCATGTACGACGCGACCGGCGTGCGCTGGGCGGCGGGTCTGCACGCAAAAGCCATCAACTACATTGTGGAATATTTAGGCGATGAGAACACCAAGGACAAAGACCAACTGAAAGAAATGATCCCGAAGCTGAACGAATCGCTTGGCCATCGCATGATCGAGGTGGTGTGCGGCGCGCTGCTCGGATTTGCGATCTCGCTCATCGGGTACTTCTGCTTCTAAAATTCAATTTGCATGAAAAAACGTTGCACGGAGCTTAGCCATGGGCTAATAAGGCAGTATTTAAGGAATTATGGTGTAATCCCGATAAAGGGGGGGTTACACCTTTTCTTTATTTAAGCGGATTTTTCCGCTTTTTTCTGTTTTACTCTTTCCATTGTATTAATAAGCTGCTGCTCTGTTGGGATGTCAAATAACCCGACTGCCGTAAAAAAATATCCACTTTAACATTATTGTGAGAATGTTTCTTCTCATCGTTGTAAAGTTCAATACGCTCAATAAGTTTGTTTACAACGGTCGGAGTAAGCTGTTTCATCTCTGTAAATTCCATAAGCCCTTGATAGAGCATCTTCATATCAACAGTTTGCTTTTGAAGTTCAATGAGAGCTTTTTCATTTTCCTCAACCTCTGATATAAGTCGCTTTTGCTCAGCTTCGTATTCATTTGCCATACGGGAATAACGCTCATCGGATAACTTACCGAGAGTATTATCCTCATAAATTCTTGAGAATTTGGAATAATCTGATAATCATCTTGACATTTCTCAATTTTCTTATGCACTTTGTAACTGACTGTTGTACTCTTACCGTTTACGGTACAGCCGGTATATTGTCTGTTTTCAAGAATGTGAGCAACACTTTTGGAACTCCAACCATAAATATTGAGCGGTATAGGATTACTTGTTTTCTTGCCTACGGAATTGAAATATGCTGTCGGTGTAAGCACTTTTTCGGCTTCAAGCTGTCTGGCAATTTGTGACGGACCTTTACCCGAAATGCAAAGATTAAATATCTTTCTTACAATTTCAGCCGCAGGCTCATCTATGTACCATTGCTCCTTGTTACCTTCGATTTTCTTGTAACCGTAAGGCACTGTTGAAGAAATCCTCATACCCTTTGAGGCTTTCATTTCATTAACGGCACGGATTTTCTTTGAAGTTTGTGCAGCATACCATTCGTTAAAAATGTTATGAAACGGCATCATTTCCGTTCCCACACCTTCTGTGGTATCAACGTTTTCTTGTATGGCTATGAAATTTACACCCAAAGTCGGATAAACAATTTCTGTGTAGTGACCGCAAAGCAAATGCTCTCTGCCGAAACGAGATAAGTCTTTTACAATTACGGTTGACACCTTACCTCCTCCAATAAGGCTTTCCATTTCCTGAAAACCGGGACGGTTAAATAATGAGGTGTGATAGCGATAGCGGCAAAAAGCTAATAAAATCAATGGTTTTG
>OGPU01000669.1_pt1 | contig 36375 bp, 31 predicted proteins | sample 1552991 | NCBI WGS metagenome assembly OGPU01 (sample SAMEA2580296, study PRJEB22360) | human gut metagenome | biome: human gut; feature: human-associated habitat; material: faeces | place: Denmark | collected 2008/2010 | reverse complement strand
GGCGGCTTTGCCCATTGTCTCGCTGCCGGTCTCGAGCCCGATCTCTTCGTGGGCGACCTTGACAGCCTGAGCCCCGAGCTCGCCTCGCTCATCGGATGCGAGCGCATCGAATTGCCATGCGAGAAGGATGACACCGACACCGTCTACGCTTGCAAGGAGGGACTGGCTCGCGGGTACGAGAGCTTCGTGTTGCACTGCGCGCTCGGCGGAGACGTGGGCCACGAACTCGCGAACATCCAGACGCTCGCCTTCCTGCGCGAGCGGGGGGCACGCGGCATGTTGCTCGGAGGTTCCCAGCAGGTCCACCTCGTCACCCCCGACGCGAGTCCCGCGAGCTTCGCTGCCCCGCCGGGCACGCGCGTATCCGTCTTCTCCTTCGGAGATGCCGCCCACGGCGTCATCGAACGCGGTCTGCAATGGGAGCTCGAGGATGCGGCCTTCACGAACGCGATGCCCCTGGGCGTGAGCAACGTCACCACACACGAGCGCTTCGAAATCGGCGTACGCGACGGCATGCTCCTCGTCGTCATCGGATGAAAGGTTACAAAACGCCGTCCAGCTCATATAGCGCCTGTGCCAACCGACCCGAATGGAGTATCTTATAGGGCACGTACCCGCACGAGAGAATGGGAAGCACATGCCCTACGTGAACTGGCAATACGAAACCCTGAACAAGTTCTGCAACGACGTCTTCAGGACCTTCGGCTTTTCGGAAGAGGACAGCGCCGTCATCAGCGACGTGCTGCTCACCGCAGATCTCTACGGCATCGAAAGCCATGGCATGCAGCGCATGGTGCGCTACCACAAGGGCATCGAGAAGGGCACGATCCACGTCGACGAACGACCCGAGGTCGTCTTCGAGACCCCCGTCTCGGCAACCATCGAGGGGCATTCCGCGATGGGCCAGATCATCTCGAAGTTCGCCATGGACCTCGCCATCGAGAAGGCCAAGAAAAGCGGCATGGCGATGGTCACCGTGCGCAACGGCAATCACTTCGGCATCGCCGGCTACTATACGAAGATGGCCTGCGACGAAGGCCTCGTCGGCATCGCCTGCACCAATTCCGAGGCCATCATGGTCCCCACCTTCGGCCGCCAGGCCATGCTCGGCTCCAATCCCATCGCCATCGCCGCGCCGGCTGACCCCTATCCCTTCTGGTTCGATGCGTCGACTTCCGTCGTCACGCGCGGCAAACTCGAAATCTACAACAAGAACGGCGATCCCCTGCCACCCGTCTGGGCACTTGACGCGCAGGGCATGCCCACCACCGACGCCCCTGACGTGCTCGCCAACATCGTCGGCAAGAACGGCGGCGGCATCATGCCGCTCGGCGGTGCGAGCGAGAAGACCGGCAGTCATAAGGGCTACGGTTGGGGCATGGTCTGCGAGCTCTTCTCGTCGATCCTCTCGATGGGCAACACCTCGGACGAATGCTGCACGTTCGATGACAAGACGGGCATCTGCCATGGCTTCATCGTGATCGACCCCGCCATCTTCGGCGATCCGGCCGAAATCAGGACGCATCTCTCCGAATATCTCCAGAAGCTACGCGACAGTCCCGTGGCGCTCGATGCCGAGCGCATCTGGACGCATGGCGAGAAGGAGCACTTCAACGAGCTGCGTTTGCGCGAAGAGGGCATCCCCGTCAACGACAACACGATGGTCGAGCTCGCGAACCTCTGCTCGTATCTCGACATGGATTTCGGGGCGTACTTCGAGGGCTACGAGCTCCCTGCGGGCGCCAACTTCTTCGAGGGGAACTACTAGACATGGCTCAAGGCAAACACGACGGCAAGCCGGGCAAGCGCCGCGCGCTGCTCATCGTCGAAATCATCTGCGTCATCGTCGTCATCGTATGCGTGGCGCTCATCTTCATGCAGGTCAGCAAATACTGGACTGCCAACAACGAGTTCAACGCCATCACCGAGGAGTACGATCGCAATCCCAATGCGCTCGTGACCGACAATCCCAATTGCGTGGGTTGGGTGAGCGTGGCCGATACGCGCATCGACTATCCCGTCATGTACACGCCCAATGACCCCGAGTATTACCTGCATCGCAACTTCGAGGGCAACGAATCCGCCGCCGGCACGCCGTTTCTGGGCAAGGGCTGCCTGCTCGATGGCAACAGCGCCATCATCTACGGCCATAACATGAACGACGGCAGCATGTTCGCGAGCCTGCGCAACTTCGACAACCCGGAATTCGGCATGAACCACGTCATCGAGTACAACACGATCGAGGGGGCAACCGGATTTGGCAGCTACCAGCTGCTCGGCTGCTGGTACGAAGACCTGACCACGCCCAACCCGTATCGTTACTGGGATCAGGTGGGCGAGCTCACCGAGCAGCAGTTCAACGACTATGTTGCCAACATCAAGCAACTATCCATGTACGAGACGGGCGTGAACGCCACCTACGGTGACGACCTGCTCGCACTGTCGACCTGCAGCTACGGAACTGCCGACGAGCGTTTCATCGTAGTGGGAGTTAAGACAAAATAGCCTGCCCAACTGCGCTATCTGATTCGCGAGCAGGGAAGCTGTCGAGCGAAGATCCAGGGGAGCGCACCGTAAAGACCGCGAAGCGGGTTGTCGGGAAGCGAGCGTCGAAGCGAGACGGTTTTCCTGCGCGCGAACAACTACCCCAGTAACTGGCGACCACAGGCAGTACGACCCATCGAGCGGTCGGCAAGCCCGTCGAGTATCGCCTGCAGGTCCTGCGGCGGCATGTCGGTGAAGCTCAGCTCCTCACCCGTGATGGGATGCTCGAAGGCAAGACGCCATGAGTGCAGGAACTGCCGGTCAAGGCCCATCTCGCTTTGCTCTGCGACGTTGCGATTGCGGGCCTTCGCCGTCGCCGCGCGTCCGTAGAGCGGATCGCCCACCACGGGATGCTGCGTGTAGGCCATATGCACGCGAATCTGGTGCGTGCGTCCCGTGAACAGATGGCATTCGATGAGCGTGTAGCCATCATCGCTGCGACCTGCCTCGAAGCGCTCGAGCACCTCGAAGGTCGTGATCGCGCCCTTGGCGTTTGGCGCATCGCTCACCGCCATGCGCGTGCGGTCGGTCACATGACGTGCGATGGGCGCGTCTATCATGCCGTTATCGTGGCCCAAGTTGCCATGCACGAGCGTGATGTAACGACGATCGATGTTGCGTGCGCGGATGCCATCTTGCAGTCGTGCAGCAGCCAGATCGGTCTTGGCGGCGAGCATAAGACCGCTCGTGTCGCGATCGAGGCGATGCACGATGCCGGGCCTGTCCTCACCCTGCACCTGGGCGAGATTGCCGATCCCGCAATGAGCGACGAGCGCGTTCACGAGCGTGTCGCCGTAATGTCCGCGCGCGGGATGGCAGACGAGGCCGGGCTGCTTGGAGAGCACGATAAGATGCTCGTCCTCGTAGCGGATGTCGAGCGGTATGTCGTAGGCGGCCTCGAGATCAGCGTTCTCTCCACTGCGCGGGGGAATCTCGATATGGACCATATCACCGGCGATGACGATGCGCTTCTTGGTCGTGGGCTGGTCGTTGACGAGTATGCGTCCCGACTCGATGAGCCGCACGGCCGCCGAGCGCGAGGCGAGCTCGTCGATGCCTAAGCCTGCGACGAAGGCATCGAGGCGTACGCCCTGCTCATCAATACCCACCTCGTGGTCGAAGATGCTCGTCATCGCCCCTCCCCCGTCTTGGCATCCGCTCCCGACGCGAACTCGATGCGAATGAGCGCAATGAGGAAGAGCACGACGCCACAGGTCACGCATATGTCAGCGACGTTGAAGACCGGAAAGTCAATGAAGGTGAGGCGAATGAAGTCGACGACATAGCCTGTCGTGAGGCGATCGATGCAGTTGCCGATCCCGCCGGCGACCACGAGAGCAAGCGAGACGACCTCGAGCGCACCATGACGTTTGCCAACCACGAGCCATACGACGACCGCAACGCAAATCACGACCGCTAGCGCCACGAAGACGATGCCAGCGCCCTGTCCCATACCGAAAGCCGCGCCCTTGTTATGCACAAGCGTGAGATCGACGAGCCCGAACTCAGGACCCGTGACGCCCTGGCACAAATGGTCGACCGCCCAGCCCTTGGCCAGACGGTCGAGTATGACCATCGCGATGACAATGGGAACGAAGAGCGCGAATGTCTTGCTACGTGACAATGCCCGTTACTCGTCGACTTGCATGTCGAAAGCGGCGACGACCTCGTGACAGCGCTCGCACAGACCGTCCGGACCAAGCTCGCGGTAGTTCCAGCAGCGCGGGCACTTCTCGCCGGGCGCCTGCGAGACGCTGGCGACAAAGCCATCGGCATCATCGGACTCTTCGAGCTCGACGTCTGACACGATGAAGATCTCGGCAAGCGTATCGAGACCATGCGCGGCAAGCGCTTCGATGAGCCCAGTGTTACCCATGATCGTCGCGGCAGCCTCCTGGCTCTTCGTGAACAACCCGTCGTTGCGTGCCTCTTCGATGGCTTTCATGACGGCGTCACGCGCCTCCATGACGACCTCATAGGATGCGAGCAGCTCCTCGCGCTCGGTAGCTGGCAGCTGCGGGGCGAAGTCATCCTCAACGGGCCAACCGGCAAGCGCGACGGCCGCGACGCGGCCTTCCTCCATCATGCCCTCGGGGAACTTCTCCCACACCTCGTCGCAGGTGAAGGCCAAAATGGGCGCGAGCTGGCGAACCATAGCCTCGAGCATGTTGGCGAGCACGCTTTGCGCACTGCGACGTTCGACGGACGTGGCGGCATCGGCGTAGAGGCGATCCTTGACGGCATCGAAGTACTCCGACGAGATGCTCACGATGAAGTCATACCAGGCACGATACGCGTTATGGAAGCGGTACTCGTCGAAGGCCTGCGTCGTCTCGGCGACGAGGGCCTGCAGGCGGGAAAGCGCCCACTTGTCGAACTCGAGCATTTCGTCAGCTGAAACGTAGTCGTCGTTGGTGAAGTCGTTGAGGTTGCTCAGCAAGTAGCGGAAGGTGTTACGGATACGGCGATAAGCGTCCGAGGTCCTCTCGAAGATGTTACGGCTCACGGACATGTCCTGCGAGTAGTCGACCGAACCGACCCACAGGCGCAGCACATCGGCACCGAACTCGTCGCAGACCTCGATGGGGTCGATGACGTTGCCAATGGACTTCGACATCTTGCGGCCGTTCTCGTCGACCGTGAAACCGCAGCTCAAGACCGCCTTGTAGGGGGCATCGCCATACGCGCCGACACTCGTGAGCAGCGAGGACTGGAACCAACCGCGATGCTGGTCGGAGCCCTCGAGGTAGAGGTCTGCCGGACGATGCAGGTACGGACGCGTACCCAGCACGCTCGTATGCGAGACGCCGGACTCCCACCACACGTCGAGCACGTCCTTCTCACCTTCGAGCTCATGACTGCCGCAGTTGGGGCAGCACACGCTTGAGGGCAGATAGTCCTCCGGCGCAGTCGTATACCATGCATCGGCACCCTTCGTGCGAAACAGCTCGATGACGGCATCGAAGCTTTCCTCGTTGGCGACGATCTCGCCACATGACTTGCACTTGAACACCGGGATGGGCACGCCCCAATAGCGCTGGCGGCTGATGCACCAGTCAGGTCGCTCCTCGACCATCGAGCCAATGCGGTTAGACGCCCATGCCGGGATCCAGCGCACGTTATCGTTGATCTGCTCGAGTGCCTTCTCGCGTAGGCCAGTCTTATCCATCGAAACGAACCACTGCGTGGTCGCGCGGAAGATGACCGGGCGCTTGCAGCGCCAGCAGTGCGGGTACGAGTGCGAGATGTCCTCGCGTGCAATCAGTGCGTTGTCCTCGTCGAGCCAGGCGATAATATCCTCGTTACTCTCGACGGCATCCTTGCCCGCCCAGGGACCGCCGCCCTGCATGAACTTGCCGTCATCATCGACGGGCATGAGAACGGGAATGTTGAATTTGAGGCCAACCTCGTAGTCATCGGCACCATGACCGGGGGCGGTGTGGACCGCACCAGTACCCGTGTCGAGCGTGACGTGGTCGCCATAGATGAGCGTGCCCGTCATATCCGGATGGATGGGATGCTTGTACGTCGCACCGGCCAGGTCAACGCCCTTGACCACGAAGGGCTCGCCGTCTTGCTCGACGACCTCGTAGCCCGACCAGCCAGCCTTCTCGGCGACGCTTTCCAGAAGCTCACGCGCAAGTACGAAGTATTCACCACGTACGCGCACGGCCACATATTCAGCGTCCGGACTGAGGCTCACGGCAGCATTGGCGGGAAGCGTCCACGGCGTGGTCGTCCAGATGATGACCGACATGGCAGCGTCATCGTGCATGACCGGCTTGAACGCTTCGGGAACTTCGGTGAAACGGAACTTCACGAAAACGGACGGGCTCACCTCGTCGGCATACTCGATCTCTGCCTCGGCAAGCGCCGTGTGGCAATGCGTGCACCAATGGATGGGCTTGCGGCCTCGATAGATCGCCCCCGAAAGGTACAAATCCTTGAAAACCTCGATGTTGCCCGCCTCGTACTCGGGATTGAAGGTGAGATAGGGATTGCCCCAGTCGCCCGAAACGCCCAAACGCTTGAAGCCCTTGCGCTGACCATCGACCTGTTTTTCGGCATACTCGCGACAGATCTTGCGGAAGGTCGGCACATCGATCTTTGCCATCTTCTCAGAACCGAGTTCTTCCTCGACCTTGTTCTCGATAGGCAGGCCATGACAGTCCCAACCGGGGACGTAGGGTGCGTAGTAGCCGCGCTGAGCATGGTACTTGACGATGATATCCTTGAGGATCTTATTGAGCGAGTGCCCGATGTGAATGGGGCCGTTGGCGTACGGCGGGCCGTCGTGCAGGATATAGGACTCGTGACCCTCGTTATGGGCGAGCACCTGATAGTACAGATCCATGTCCTCCCACTTCTTGAGGCGCTCCGGCTCATGCTGAGCCAAGCTCGCCTTCATCTTGAAGGAGGTCTTGGGAAGGTTCATCGTGTGCTTGTAGTTTGGCGTATCAGGCATTTCAGTCCCTCTTGGTTGTGTCTTGCTTCGCTGGGCTGTTACATCCCTTGTTCGAGATGCTTGGAAAGGTGCTTGGAGAGCGTCTCCGAAAGGTCGGCGAGCGCGGTGGTGGGCATGATGACGCGTGCCACGAGGTGCGCTGGAACATCATCGCCCTGCTTGTTGGCATGGTCGACGTAGAGGAAGTCGATGCGCGACTCGGCATTGGTCGTGCTCACGATCGAGGCATTGGCGTAGACGCCGCACATACGATCGGGGCTTGCCTGGATGTTGAAACGAACCTGCTTGCTCTTGTCAGCCATGATGACATCCTTTCATTGACACGTAACCTTCGATTCTAGCGCAAGTGACGGAGCGAATCAGCGACAGTTTGTCGCGATGCCGCACGACGGACGAGCCTCGACGGTCGCTTCCCGACGGCCCGCTACGCGGTCCTTACGGCGCGCTCCCTTAGACCTCCGCTCGACGGCCTGCCAGAGCATAGTTATCTAGTGATCAATTGTTGAACGCACGCGATGAGTGCTTCGCGTTCGTTGGACACGTCGCCGTCAACGACAGCTTCGAGAAGTGTCTGCAGCACATTGCCAATGGACGGACCGGGCTCCATGCCAAGCTCGATCAAATCTAATCCATTAACGGCAAGATCTTTGATGCCGAAGACGGGCTCGGCGTTGAGCTGTTCGTCCATGAGCTTTTCCGCCTTAGCAAACGCCACGCTCATGGGGTTGTCGGGTGGTTGCTCGTGTCCGAGGCCAATCTTGTCGCAACGGCGTATGGCGAAGAGCTCCTGCGCGTGCCGTTCTCCGTGTCTCACGAGAAAGCGACGCATGGCCCTCTCGGTATCGGGTATGTGAAACATGTGATGGGCGACGAGATGCGTAACGGTCTCGCATTGAGCGCGCGAGAGCTTGAGACGCTTGCACACCTCGCGAGCTATGGGCTCGCCTTCCTTATCGTGTCCCAAGGCCCGGCCACGGCCCTCCTCGTCAATGACCAGGCAATGGGGTTTGCCGATATCGTGGAGCAGCAAGGCAAGACGCACAGTCGCGTCCATGTCGGGTGGTGCGGCCTCGAGGGCATGGAGCGTATGTTCCCACACATCGTAGACGTGGAAGGGGTTGTGCTGGTCGAATTCGTACTCGACGGCGAGTTCGGGAATGATGACGAAGACGATATCGTGATACTCGCGCAACACGGGCACGGCATATGGCCCGCAGAGCAAGCCCGCGAACTCGATCCAGATGCGCTCGACGGCGATATCGTCAAGCAGACCCCGCAGCTCGTGCATCGCATTCGAAGTTTCGGGCTCGATGGTAAATCCGAGTTGTGCGGCAAAGCGCAGGCCACGCACGATGCGCAGGGCGTCTTCGGTGAAGCGCTCGCGCGGATCACCGACGGCACGTAGGATACCCGCCTCGAGATCACGTTGACCGCCAAAGTGGTCGACGAGACCACGCGTGGGGTTATACGCCATCGCATTGATCGTGAAATCGCGACGGGCCAGATCGCCATCGATGCGATCGAGGAACTCGATGTAATCCGGATGCCGCCCGTCACTATAGGTGCCGTCAGCTCTGTATGTCGTGACCTCGAAGGGTTCGTGATTGACGATGACGGTCACGGTACCGTGCTTGATGCCGGTATCGACCGTCTTGAGGCCTGCATCAGCAGCTGCGGCCTTGATTTGCTCGGGCTTGGCAGAGGTGGTGATGTCCCAATCGTTGGGAACGCGGCCCATGAGCGCATCGCGCACGCAGCCGCCCACGACATAGGCCTCGTGGCCTGCCGCTTCGAGCAAGTCGAGAATGGTCTGAGCGCTCTGTGGAATCTCGATGTCCATGAGGATATGGTACATCTAATAACGCGTGTGTTGGCCGCCGAGTGCGTGTCGCGCTGCCCGACGAGCAGAAGCTCCGAAATAGCAAGACGATCTTGCGAGGACTGTTTGAGCGCGCCGCTCTTGCGCACGAGTTCCGCAGCAGTCTCGCGATTTCGGAGCTTCGGGTGCGAGTCATTGGCAAGCGACACGCGCTCGACAACCGTAAGCCCCTCGACTATGCGCTCCGGCGCCAGCGGGTGAGGCGGCGCTCAACGATGTCGAAGGCCTCGTAGAGCAGCACGCCAAGCAAGGCCATGGCAACGATACCGGCGAACATGCGTGCGTACTCGAGCAGCGACCAGGCGTGCATGATGTAGTAACCCAGACCACTCGAACCGGCCATGGACTCGGCGATGAAGAGGATTGCGACAGCCGTTCCGCAGGTAATGCGCAGTGCGGTGAACAGATCGGGGATAGTCGCCGGGAAGATGACATCGCGGTAGATGGCGAACTTGTTCGCGCCGAGCGAGCGCATGGATTCGACCGCACCCGTCGGCACGTTCTTCGCGGCATCGCGCATCGTGACCATCATCTGGAAGAACACGGCAATGGCAATGAGCACCACCTTGCCCTCCCCTCCCAAGCCAAAGAGTACGAAGAGCACGGGCAGAAAGACGATCTTGGGAACGGGATAGAGCACGTAGAGCACGGGACCGAAGATGGCGTCGGCGCGCTTGGAGCGACCAATCCACAGGCCAAGCGGCACGCCGAAAAGCGCTCCGATGGCCATCGAGAGTAGAATGCGACCGAGGCTCACCATGAACTCGGGGGCGATCTTGCCTATGTTGTCCGCAAGCGCGGGCAGCGTCGCCGCCGGCGTGGGGAGCGCGGGCGAGCCTATGAGCGCCGCGCACACCCACCACAAGACGATGACGAAAACGGTGCCCCACACGTATCCCAAGACCTTACGCATGACATGCCTCCTCGTCCTCGTTGACATGTGACGCGTCGCGCAGCAGAGCGCGGATTTCGTTGCAAAGCTCGTAATATGCAGAACTGCCGCGATAGACGGCCTGGCCCATCGCGGGATTGTCGAGCACGCCAACCACATGACCGGGGCGCGCGCTCAGCACGACGATGCGCTGCCCGAGATACACAGCCTCGTCAATGGAATGCGTCACGAGCAGTTGCGCGTAGCCCTCCTTGTGCCAAAGCTCGAGCAGGGTGTCTTGCAATTGCTCGCGCAAGAGCGCATCGAGTGCGGAGAGTGGCTCGTCCATGAGCAGCAAGTCGACATCGAGGGCGATGGAGCGCGCCAGGGCAAGACGCTGCTGCATGCCACCGGAAAGCTCACCGGGATAAGCATGCGCGAAATCCGCGAGGCCGACGAGGCCCAAGGCCTCGCGCGCCTTCGCCTCGCGTTGCTCGCGGTCAACGCCGCGCACCTTGAGGCCAAGTTCGGCGTTGGCGAGCACCGTCTTCCAGGGCAGTAACCCGAAGTCCTGCAAGATGAGCGCCGTCTTCTGGCGTGGTTTCGTGATGAGCTGGCCATCGACGAGCACCTCGCCGCTCGAGGGACGTACAAGCCCAGCGGCCATCTGCAGAGTGGATGACTTTCCGCAACCCGAAGGCCCGATGATGGCAAGCGACTCGCCCGCGTCTACGGCAAGGCTCAGTTTCTCGAGCGCAAGAAGTCCGTCAGCACCATGACGCCCATCGTCATAGCGCAACGTCACATCGCGAAACTCGAGCTTATGCATCGACTGCATCGTCCTGAGCGCGGGCCGCGTTCTTCACGGCATCGGCAACGGCACTGGCCAACGGCACGCTAAACAGCGGCTTGACGCCCGTATGCAAGGCAGCGGCGCCGAACATGAACGGACGCGCACACGCCGAGATAAGGCCGCAATCCTCGAAAAGACGTACGAGCTCGTCTTTGCGCAGGAACTCCTGGGTGCTCTCGTAGAGCCAGTCGTACTCCTTGCGATGCGAGATGCCACCACCGAAGAGCGTCATGACGTTCTTGTAATAGAACTGATAGAAGGGCTGGATGACGGCGCTTTCGGGCACGGAGGCATCGAGGCAGGCGACAACGCCGCCGGGCCTTATTACGCGGACCATCTCGCTCACGACCTGGTCGTAGTCGGGCGTGTTGCGCAAGCCGAAGCTGATGACGGCAGAATCGAAGGTATCGTCGTCGAAGGGCAGTTGCATGGCATTGCCTTCGACGAGCATCACGTTGGGCAAGCCCTTCGTGCGCTCGCGCGCGACATCGAGCATGTGCGCGGAGAAGTCGAGCCCGCAGACCAGGACATCGGGGTTTTTCTCGACGAGCATAGCCGTGATGTCGCCCGTACCGCAGCACACGTCAAGAATGAGGCCCGCACGCTTGGCATTCGTGCAGGGCTTGAGCGCGGCATCGCACAGCGCACGCTTCCAGAGACGATGCATGCCAAGGCTGATACGGTCGTTTGCCGCGTCATAGCCATCGGCTATCGATTCGAATACTCCGTGAACGTGTTCCTTGGCCACCGCTTTTCCCTTCTCGTAATCACGATGTCCCATGATAGCGGATTTACGCATCCAAACAGAGGAATGAGACAATCGCTCAGAGACGTTGTCTCATCCGATGAGCGAAACCATCATCGCCATGATAAGGGTGCCGTTGAAGAAGAGGTTTGCCTTCATAATCGTGCCCATCGCAGGTCCGCGCACCTCGTGCGTGAGCGGCGTGGTGAGCAAAGAACGCATCGTGCCGATGCCGAACACCAAGGTGACACACGCTGCCCAGAACCCAGCGCTGAAGTACCAGAACGCACAATGCAACACGATCGCGATCCAGAGCACGACGAAGACGCGGTAGACGATGACGCTGCGTGAGCGGCCGAGCACCACGGGCAACGTCTTGCGCCCCACGGGGACGTCACGCTCGATATCGCAGTTGTTCTGGGTGGCCATGACCATGCCGATGCCGATGACAAATGGGGCAAGGCACGAGACGAGGCGCAGCCAATCGACAGGCCAGGGCATGCCGAAGAGACCGGCGTCCGGATACGCATGCGCGGCGAAGACGCAAATGTCCGCAAGCGGGATGAGCGCACCCATGACGATGCCACTCGCGAGCTCACCGAGCGGGAAATACGAAATAGGCAGCTTGCCACTCGAATAGCAGACGATGAAGAGCGCGCCGACGACGCCGATGAGAAGCGGAATCGCGCTGCCCGACCAGACGACGCAGGTGATTCCGCAGACAAGCGCAACGAGCATGTACACAAGACCCAGCGCGAGGACGGAGCGCGGGTTGGGGTTGTTGTAGACGAGAACGGCATCGGTTGGATCGTCGGAGTTCTCGACCGTGTCCGTGCCGGCACGGTAATCGGCCCAGTCGTTCAGGGTATTGACCGCGGATTGCGCAAAAACCGCGACGGCGAGCAGCAGACACCAGATGACCGGCGGAAACACGTAACCACAAGCAATGGCATAGACGCCGCCGAAGACCGTCGTGAGCACCGCGGGGCCGGGCCACGTGTGCGGAGCCGCCAGGCGCACGGCCATGAGCGGTGTGAGAGGTTCGTAGCTCGTCGTCTGTGCGGAAGCTGCCATCGCCTGCATCGTGTGTCTACGAGATGGTGAACGAGCCGTCTGACTCGTCATAGCTCACGCTCTTGGTCACATAGCCCTTGGCGCTCATCCACAAGAGCACCGGCTCGATGAGCTCGGCGGGGGGATAGGCGGGATCACCGTACGCGCCATCGGATACTCGCTCATCACGTAGGTCGACGCGACCTGCTCGTTGAGATTCGCCTTTTCGACGAGCAGCGAACGATACTTCTCGGGATCGGCGTTGATGAGACCTGCGGCTTGATCCCATACCGTCCTCACGGCGTCGAGCGTTTTTGCCCCCTCGCCCGTGTCGTATGCGGTACGAACGACCATGACCGATTGCGAGACGTTGTCGCCCGACGCGTCATCCGCAAGCAAGACCAATCCGGATGCCTGGCCAAGCGCGAGCATGGATGCCGGAAGCGCCGCGGCGTCAAGTTGCCCGGAGGCGACGAGGCCATAGCGGTCGGGCAAGCTCGCGACCTCGCTCACCGGGATGCTCGCAGGATCAATGCCCTGCTGCACGCACAATTGCTCGAACACGTACTCGGGAACCGTATTGGCAGCCAGTCCCACGCCCTTCGTTCCGTTCGCGAGGTCGGCAAGCGAGGTGATGCCGCTGTCAGCAGACGTGAGCACGCCAAAGCGCCCCTGGTCGGGCGTCGTGCCGAGCGTAATCCACTCGAGCGTGAGGTCGGTGCCGGACTCGCAGAGCTTAACCGCACGCATGGGGTCGGTCATCGCGATGTCGACCTCGCCGGCCGTCAGCGCCGCCGAAAGACTCTGGGCGGAATCGAAGACGACGATTTCGGCCTTGACGCCCGCCTCGTCGAAGAGTCCCTCTTGCTCGGCAACCCACATGGGCAAGATGTCCTCGGTCGGCATGGTGCCGATGCGAATGGAGCCGGCTTCCTGCTGCGCACCGCACGCGCCCAAGCCAAGGGTCGCGATGAGCGCGAGCGCAGAGCAGAGAACGAGAAGGAGGTGCCGTGCCAATGCTGATTTCATGATATGTCACTCCGTACGCGAAATAGTCTTGTTGACAGAATAGGTCGATTGGCCGGGCGCTTCAAGCCACCGCCCATTGACCGCGCGTTTGCGTTTCGTAAGGGCGTGCATGGTACACTCGTCATTACATGAAAGGCGGTACATGCGGGCACGTCGGATACATCTCAATGGCATCGTACAAGGCGTGGGATTCAGGCCCCATGTCGTGCGCTGTGCCCGCACGCTTAAATGCACCGGATGGGTGCTCAATGACTCCCACGGCGTCGAGATTCAAATCCAGCACGAGGATGACGGCGTACTGGACGAATTCGAGAAAACGCTCGTTGGTGATGCCCCTGCAGCCGCTCGCATCCTTGAAATCTCATCGCAGACAAGCGCGCTTGAGGACCTTCCCGACTTTTCCATTCGCGCATCAGCACGTAACGAGCATACGAGCACGCTCGTCAGTCCCGATCTCGCCACCTGCGACGCCTGTGTAAGCGAGCTCTTCGACCCGCAAGACCGACGTTACCACTACCCCTTCATCAACTGCACGAACTGCGGACCTCGCTTCACCATCATCGAGGACCTCCCCTACGACCGCCCCGTGACCTCCATGAGCGCTTTCGAGATGTGCCCTCAATGCGCCGCCGAGTACGCCGACGTGACCAATCGCCGCTATCATGCGCAGCCCGATGCCTGCTTCGATTGCGGACCGCGGCTCTTCTTCATGGACGCAGGAGCTGATACGGAGAGTGGATTTGACGATGACGGGGCGCTGGTCCTCGAGAGACGACATCTCACACGGGAAGAGTCCGATGCAATTATCGCGCAAGCCTGCGAGCATCTACGTGCAGGCGACGTGCTCGCGATCAAGGGACTGGGCGGCTGGCATCTAGCATGCGACGCATGCAACGAAGATGCCGTCGGCCGCCTGCGCACCCGCAAACGTCGTCCCACCAAGCCGCTTGCCGTCATGGTGCGCGATCTTGACATGGCCCGCGCGTACGCGAAGGTGAGCGAGCGGGAAGCCACATTGCTCGAAAACCCGGCACGTCCCATCGTGCTGCTTGAGCGCACGGCAAGCTCCCCCATCGCCCCGAACGTCGCCGGCGACTTGCCCGAAATCGGGCTCATGCTTCCGGCGACGCCCCTGCAGCATCTGCTCCTGCACGAGCTCGGCACGCCCCTCGTGATGACGAGCGGCAATCGTAGCGGCGAGCCCATCGTCGCCACCGACCGCGAGGCACTCGATGCACTCGGACACATCGCCGATGGCTTTCTCGGCAACAACCGCGCGATCGTCGCACGCTACGATGACTCCGTCATGCGCATCGACGCCGATGGCGAAGAGCAAATGATACGCCGCGCGCGCGGATATGCGCCCGCGCCCCTGCTTGCAAAGCGAGACGAGGGACCCGTCATCCTTGCCACCGGCTCCGAGCAAAAGGCGACCCTCACCTTCCTCGACGGCGGGCGAGCCTACGTCTCACAGCACCTTGGCGATCTCGAGCACCTGGGTGCCATGCACGCATGGGAAGAAGCGCGTGAGCGCTACGAACGGCTCTTCGATGCGCATCCGCAAGTCATTGCCTGCGACATGCACCCCGAATATCTCGCAAGCAAATGGGCACGTGAATACGCACATGAACACGGTCTGCCACTTATCGAAGTGCAGCATCATCATGCGCACATTGCCTCGGTACTCGGCGAGAACGAACTGCATGGCCCCGTCATCGGCATCGCACTCGACGGTACGGGCTACGGAACGGACGGCACGATCTGGGGCGGCGAGATACTCATCGCCACACGCCGCGATTTCAAGCGCTTCTGGCATCTACCGAGCTTCGCGCTTCCCGGAGGCGCTGCTGCCATCCTCAACCCCGAACGCACCGCATACGCATTACTCAAGGCATATGGAGAGCGTGACGATGCGTTCTTCGGACAGTTCGCGCTCGACAATCCGCAATTCGCGCCCTTCCTCGAACATCTCGAGAACCGCACGTTGTTTGACCAGATGATCGACAAGGGCCTCAATACGCCGATGTGTTCGTCTGCCGGTCGTCTCTTCGACGCCGTGAGCGCGCTCCTAGGCATCTGTGCGCATCCCGGCTATGACGGTGAGGCGGCATGCTTGCTTGAGGCATCTGCCTGGCGTGGATGCGAAGGTGGCCACCCGCTCACGGCGCGGACGTTTCACGAGGGACTCGCAGGCGCTATCATCGAGCAAGCAGTGCGGGCGCGAAGCGAAACCGGTATCGGGAGCGTCGCCTTGGGCGGGGGATGCATGGTCAATCGCATCCTGCTCTCCCAGCTTCGCGAACGTTTGGCAGACCTCGGATTCGAGGTTCTCGTCAATCGGAAGCTCCCGCCCAATGACGGATGCATCTCGTACGGGCAGGCGATTGTCGCCCATGCGCGTTTGGAGGAATAGACATGTGCTTGGCAATACCCGCCCAGGTCAAGGAGCTCGACGAGAAGCTCATGATGGGCACCGTCGACATCATGGGCGTCACGCGTGAGGTGGCGCTTGACCTCGTCCCCAAGGTAAAGGTAAGCGATTGGGTACTCGTGCATGCCGGTTATGGCATCGAAATCATCGACGAGCAATTTGCCAACGAGACTCTCGAGCTCATCGCACAGTTCCCTGAGCTCATCGACGAGGATCATCCCGGTATGGGCGAAGGTGTCGCCTAATGCTCGACCTTTCCGGATTCCGCGACCCCAAGCTCGGTCAGGAGCTCATAGGCGTCATCGAGGACATTGCCCCGGCAGCGCTCGAGCAGCGCGGTGGCAAGATCAGGCTCATGGAGGTCTGCGGGACGCATACGGTCGCGCTCGCACGCGCGGGCATTCGCAGCATACTTCCCGACGGCATCAAGCTCGTGAGCGGTCCGGGCTGCCCCGTCTGCGTCACGGCAAACGAGGATATCGATACCGTCATCGCGCTTTCGCGCCTCGATAACGTCATCATCACGACCTTCGGTGACATGACGCGCGTGCCTGGCTCCACTTCCTCGCTCAACGAGGAGAAGGCCGCGGGTCGCGACATCCGCATCGTCTACTCGCCACTCGACGGCCTGCGCTGCGCACAGGAAAATCCCGACCGCGAGGTTATCTTCGTGGGCGTGGGTTTCGAGACCACCACCCCGCTCATCGCATCGACCATCAAGCGTGCCAAGCTCGCTGGTGTCAACAATTTCAGCGTGTTTGCCGCGCATAAGACCGTACCCCATACCCTCGAGGCACTTGTCAACGACCCCGAGGTCGCAATCGATGCGCTCATCCTGCCCGGCCACGTCTCGACGATCATCGGGCGCACACCCTACGAGTTCTTGGCCCAACGCTACGGGATTCCCGGATGCATCATGGGATTCGAGCCCATCGACCTGCTCGGCGGCATCGCGATCTTGCTGCGCATGCTCGCACGTGGCGAAGCCGAAATCGTCAACGACTACCGCCGCGGCGTGCAGGACGAGGGCAACGTCGATGCCCAGGCGACCATCGACGAAGCGTTCGAGCCCTGTGACGCCACGTGGCGTGGCCTGGGCCTCATTCCCGATTCGGGATACAAGTTACGTGACGAATACGCGGCCTTCGACGCGCTTGCCAAGTTCGCGCCCGTGGTCGAGCCGACGATCGAGCCGAAAGGCTGCCGCTGCGGCGATGTGCTACGCGGTGTCATGGACCCGAGCGAGTGTCCCCTGTTCGCCACAGCCTGCAGCCCGGAGCATCCCATCGGCCCGTGCATGGTCTCGAGCGAAGGCTCCTGCGCCGCGTTCTACAAATACCTGCGATAGCGAGCGACAGGAGCCATACGTCGAATTAGCTGCGCACCTCGCCGCCCGTCGCCTTCATGACCTTGGCGACGATACGCTCGTGGGCCTTCTCGACTTCCTCGCTCGTGAGGGTGCGGTCATTCGCCCGGTAGGTGATTCTGAATGCCGTGGACTTCTTGCCCATGCCCACACGATCATCATCGCGATACACATCGAAGAGGCGCACGCTCTCGAAGGGACCCTTCTTGCCAGCGCTCGTGATGCACTGCTCGATGCGCTCTGCCGTCACGTCCTCGTCGACGACAATCGCGAGGTCGACCTCGATACCCGGATAGACCGGCACGTCGACATAGGGTCGCATGTACTCGGTCACGCCAAGCAGCTGCTGCACGTCGAATTCGAACGCGGCGACAGTGCCCTCCACGTCAAACGCCTGGCATGCGAGCGGGTGAATCTCTCCGACCCAACCCAGGACACGGCCACCGGCGATGACGCTTGCGGCACGGCCCGGCGTCAGCCACGGGGCTTCATCGGGATCAAGCGCCTTGAACTGGAGTTTTTGCACGCAAAGTTCGCGCATGAGGTTCTCGACGATGCCCTTCGCATCGAAGAAGTCGATGGGTTGCGCCGTCTGGTTCCAACCGGGCAGCGTGAACGAGCCCGCGAGCACGCCGGCGAGCAACGTACGCTCCTTGGGAGACTTGCGCCCCTCGGCCGCGCCGAAGACGACGCCCCGCTCGAAGAGCTGGATATCGAAGACGCCACGGCTTTGGTTGTAGGCCACACTGCGCAACAGGCCGGGGATGATGCTACGACGCAAGACGGACTGCTCACCGCTCATCGGGTTGATGATCTCGACGGCCTCGCCGCGTCCCTCCTCGGGCATGCCCAGCTTCTCCATGTCGTCGCTCGAGACGAGCGAATAGGTCATCGTCTCGTTCAGACCGCAGGCGCGTAGCGTCTGGGCCATCAACTCGATGCGCTGCTGGTCAGGCGTGCGTCCACCGGCATGTGCGCCACCCGGAAGCGTCGAGGGGATGCGGTCCATGCCGTAGATGCGCAGGACCTCTTCATACAAGTCGATTTCGCGGACGAGGTCGAGACGGAAAGTCGGAGCAATGACCTCGACCTGTTCATCGCCAGGCTTGCCCTCGACGTCACAACCCAGATCGGTGAGGATACGGAACTGCTCTTCATCGCTGATGTCGGCGCCGACGTGCGCGCGCAGGCGATTGGGGCGCAGCGTGAGATGCGCGCGCTCTGTGCGAACGGGATACTCGTCGACCACTTCGAGACACACGGTACCGCCTGCGACCTCGGCGATGAGGGCCGCGGCAATGGCGGAATACTCGTCACAAGTGCTCGCGTCCACGCCACGCTCGTAGCGCAGGGACGCCTCGCTCACGAGCGAGAGATTGCGCGAGGTGCGGCTCGTGTGGGCCGTCGAGAAGGTCGCGCTCTCCAGAAGCACGTCGGTGGTCGTCTCGGTGACCTCGCTGTCGAGGCCGCCCATGACGCCCGCGAGGGCGACGGGGTTTTCGCCATCAGTGATGAGCGCCATATCGCTGGTGAGCGTGCGCTCCTCGCCATCGAGGGTCGTGAACTTCTCGCCATCGCGCGCGGCACGCACGCCCACATGATGCTTGCCGTCCGCTCCCTTGGGGAAGGCACGCAGGTCGAAAGTGTGTAGCGGCTGGCCGGGGTGGAAGGGGGGATAATTGGTCCAGATTGCCTCTTCTGGAGAGGATATAGTTGCTCACGTCGACGACGTTGTTGATGGGGCGGGCACCTAGAGCCGTGATGCGCTCGACGAGCCATTGCGGGGAGGGACCGACCTTCACGTCGCGAATGATGCGGGCGGTGTAGCGCGGGCACAGTTCGGGATCGTCGATCTCGACCGAGACCAAATCGCGCACGTCCTCGGCATTGGTGGGACCAGGCACGTCACAGGGAGGATCATAGTGCCACGGCACGTGGTACATCGCCCCCACCTCGCGGGCAAAGCCCTTCATCGAGAGGCAATCGGGGCGATTCGGCGTGATCTCGAGGTCGAGCACCGTGTCAGAAAGGCCACGCCAGGCGGCAAACGACTCGCCCAGCGGCGCGTCATCGGGCAGCTCCATGATGCCATCGTGATCGCTGCCCAGGTTGAGCTCGCGCTCCGAGCAAATCATGCCGCAGCTCTCGACACCGCGCAGCTTCGACTTCTTGATCTTGAAATCACCGGGCAGAACCGTGCCGATGGTCGCGACGGCGACCTTGAGGCCCGCGCGCACGTTGGGTGCTCCGCACACGATTTGCGTCGGCTCGGCACCATCGCCGAAGTCGACGGTCGTCACGTGCATGTGATCGCTATCAGGGTGGGGCTCGCAGGTCTTGACCAGACCGATCCTCACGCCCTCGAGATCTGCCCCCAGGGTCTCGACGCCTTCGACGCCGGTTCCGGTCAGGTCGAGCCTGTCGCAGAAATCCTGCAGGGCATCGGGTACCTTGACCATCGTATCGAGCCATTTCAATGAAACAAGCATGGTGGTTTCCTTATCTATTGCGAACGTTGCGGGCTAGAACTGACGCAGGAAGCGCATGTCTCCTTCGAGCAGCATGCGCAAATCGGGCACGTCGTACTTGAGGCAGGCCAGACGCTCGACGCCCACGCCGAAGGCGAAGCCCGTATACACCTCGGGATCGATGCCGACGTTCTCGAAGACGTTGGGATCCACCATGCCACAGCCCAGGATCTCGACCCAGCCCGTGTGCTTGCAGAAGCGGCACCCCTCGCCACCGCAGATGCCGCACGAGACATCGGCCTCGGCGCTCGGCTCGGTAAAGGGGAAGAAGTGCGCGCGAAAGCGCGTCTTGCGCTCCTCGCCGAAGAACTGCTTGATGAAGTAGTCGAGCGTGCCCTTGAGATCACCGAAGGTGATGCCCTTGTCCACAACGAGACCCTCAATCTGGTGGAATTGCGGCAGGTGCGAGGGATCGGCGACGTCGTGGCGGTACACCTTGCCCGGACTGATCATGTAGATGGGGGGCTTTTGCTCCTCCATGACGTGCACCTGCGTACCGGATGTCTGTGTGCGCAACAGTACGTCGCTTTCGCCCCGCACCGCGCTCTGCTCGCCGCTCCTGTCGACGATGTAGAAAGTGTCCTGCATCGAACGGCTCGGATGGTCTTTGGGAGCGTTGAGCGCCGTGAAGTTGTACCAGTCGGTCTCGATCTCGCGACCACCCTCGACCTCGTAGCCGATGCCGGCGAAGATGTCGGTGCACTCGCGAATGATGCGGTTGATGAGATGCTCGCTGCCGATGGGCATGCAACGCCCGGGCAGCGTGATATCGACGGCACCAGCCGCGAGCTGGGCGTCGAGTTCGGAGGCCTTGAGCAACGTCTTGCGCTCGTCGAGCGCCGCTTCGATCACGTCGCGCACCTCGTTGGAGAGCTTGCCAACAATGGGGCGCTCCTCCTTAGGAACGTCGCGCATGCTGCGCAACACGGTGGTGAGCGAACCCTTCTTGCCGAGCACGCCGATGCGCACTTCCTCGAGCGCGTCGCTCGTCTCAGCCCTCGAAATGGCGGCGAGCGTCTCGTCGCGCAAGCCTTCCAGTTCTTCCTTCAACGCCATTCTCTTGTCCTTTCGACCAATCGTCCACACGACGTGAGGGCAATAAAAAACGCCCCCGCATGACATGCGAGGACGGATCAAGATAACCCGCGGTACCACCTCGGTTGGCTGCATCCTGCAGCCCGCTCGTTTGTGCCCTGTATCGGGAGCACCCGGCTCGTCTAGTGGGCAGATGCCGTTCAACGAGCAGCTCCGGAGTGAATTCGCACGCATCTGACGCATCGCGCCCTTTCAGCAACACGGGCGCGTCTCTGGCGTTCCACCTCATGAAGGCATGCGACTGTCTCCATCAACGCAGTGACGCGAAGTATAGCACTCGATGCGGCCGAATGAGGGAATGGACAGGGCATTTTTCGTCTAAGCGCGGTTGTATGTGCAGGGGGAGACTGCGAAGCGAAGGTGCAAGGGAGCGCGCCGTAAAGACCGCAAAGCGGGCTGTCGGGAAGCTACCGTCGAAGCGGAGCAGCCTCCCCATGCACATGCAGGGCTCTCTACGCTTCGCGTTTATGAGAACCTTGTGGAGAGATGGGAATTGCGGAAACGTGAATAGACAGGGCGACCGTTAATTATCAACATCTAGGATATAGTCTTGAGAGATTATCAAGATATGGAATCCATGGCTTTCATCACAGGGTCTACACAAACCGGGGTAAAAAGCAACAGATAAGTTAAAAAAATGTGGCGAGTCTGCGAATTTGCCCCATTGCATTTGGGAAGCGCGTATATTGCATGTCAGCGGGAAGGTCTCCCCAACTTACCCGCCTGATTCGTCAAAACAAGCTATTTGACTCGGCACACGAATCAGTCGCGACGCTTAGTCGCATCCCTCCTTGTGAGGACCCGCCTTCTCCTCTCATCCATTCAGGCGGGTCCTCTTCTTTTTGCCCAGAAAAGGCCGCAGACATAAAAAGACCCGCCTGAGCGGGTCTCGTTTTACTTGGTGTCGGAGGGGGGACTTGAACCCCCACGTCCGTAAAGTGGACACTAGCACCTCAAGCTAGCGCGTCTGCCATTCCGCCACTCCGACTTTTCAAATAGCCCTGATGACTAATGAACCGATCCCGTGGGAAAGGAAATCATCAGGAGAAGCAAGGATACCATGAACACGACCGCGAATATGACCGTAATCCGATCGAGATTGCGCTCGACGATACTGGATCCCGTGTCGGTGCCGTAAATGCTGCCGGCGATGACCTCGGAAACGCCCGTGCCCTTGCCCGAATGCATGAGCACGAAGATGATGAGCCCGATTGCCGAAATCGCCCAGAGGACAAGGACGATGTACATAAACGGCGCAGAGTGCATCACATTGAGTATCGCGTCCACGAATTGCCTTTCTTCCTTACGTACGCAATGCGCAACGCGCATCACAGGTTAGACATTCTAACAGTTCCTATCCGCGGGTCAACAGTGAATTTCCCGTCCATTGCGCGGGCTTGTCGATTCCGAGTAAATCGATGAGCGTGGGAGCTACGTCGGCCAGGCGAGCCTCCGCTACGTCGGCCAGGCCGAGCGATTCGTCATCACTCACCAAGATGAGCGGCACGCGCGCCGTCGTATGAGCCGTGAACGGACTCGTCCCATCATCGGCGAGCATCTTGTCGGCGTTGCCGTGATCTGCCGTGATGAGCGCGGCGCCGCCCTTGGCGAGAATCGCCTCGACCACATGGGACAGTCCGTGGTCGACTGCCTCGACCGCAGCGGTCGCAGCCTCGATCACGCCCGTGTGGCCAACCATGTCGCAGTTGGCGTAGTTGACGATGTAGACATCGGCCGCGTCATCGTTAATCGCCTGTTCGAGTGCCTCGGTGACGAGTGGTTCGGACATTTCGGGCTGCAAATCGTAGGTCGCGACCTTGGGACTGGCGATGAGCTTGCGCTCCTCCCCCTGCTTGGGTTGCTCGACACCGCCGTTGAAGAAGAAGGTGACATGCGCGTACTTCTCGGTCTCGGCGATGTGGAACTGGCGCAAGCCCTGCGAGGCAAGCAGGTCTGCCAGAGTGTTTTCCGGGAACGCCTTGGGAAAGGCGATTGGCGCATCGATAGTCGGATCGTATTCGGTGAGGCAGACGAAGTTGACATCGGCCACGTTGGGACGCGGAAAGCCATCGAAGTCCCTATCCACGAAGGCGCGCGTGAGTTCGCGTGCGCGATCGGGACGAAAGTTGAAGAAGATCATGGTGTCGCCATCGTTGACGCCGCGATGGTTGAGGACCGTCGGGATGACGAACTCGTCGGTGATATCCACCTTGTAGGACGCCTCGACGGCACCAACGGGACGGTTGCGCGCAAAGCCCTTGCCCGCGCCGATGGCAATCGCGTTCCATGCCTGCTGGACGCGATCCCAGCGCTTGTCGCGGTCCATCGCATAGTAGCGACCCGATATGGTCGCGATCTCGGCCTGGGCACCGCTGTAATCGTTGAAGATGTGATCGCAGAAGTCGACGATGCGCTGGACGAAACCGGCACCGCTCTTCGGATCGACGTCACGACCGTCCAGGAAGGCGTGAATGCGAATGTCGCGACTCCCGCGCTTGGCCGCCATCTCGATGAGAGCCTCGAGATGCTCGATATTGCTGTGCACACCGCCATCGGAGAGCAATCCCATGAGATGGATGGGGTGATTTATCTTGATGGCGGCATCCATGGCCTCGATGAGGGTCTCGTTTTGCTCGATGCTGCCGTCCTCGCACGCGTCGTTGATACGCGTGAGCTCCTGGTGCACGACACGTCCGGCTCCCATGTTCAGATGACCGACCTCGGAGTTGCCCATCTGGCCGTCGGGAAGGCCGACATCACGTCCCGATGCCCCCAACGTCGTATGGGGACACGTCTCCCACAGCTTGTCGAGATAGGGTTTGCGGGCAAGCGAGATGGCGTTTCCCGGACCGTCTTCGGCCAAGCCGAAGCCATCCATGATCACCAACAGGACGGGTTTCATATGTCACGAGCTCCTTATAACGATCCGGGGCAACCAACGCTGCCCCGGAAACGATCGTCATCTGTCATGTGGTTACTTCGTCTTGAGCGCCATCTCGACGAGCGTCGAAAACGCCTTGGCATCCAGCGAGGCGCCACCAATGAGGCCGCCGTCGATATCCGGCTGTGGCAAGAACAGCTCGCCGTTACCCTCGTTCATCGACCCCCCGTAGAGGATGCGCATGCTGCTTGCCGCATCCGCGCCCGCGAAGTCGGCGACGACGGAGCGGATGTGCGCACATGCCTCCTGTGCCTGCTCGGGCGTCGCGGCGCGGCCCGTCCCGATGGCCCAGACGGGCTCGTAGGCGATGACGGACCTGGCGATGTCCTCCTCGCCCACTCCCGCCCAGCCAAGACGGACCTGCTCGCCGATGAAGGCAAGCGTATCGCCTGCATCGCGCACGTCAAGACTCTCGCCGCAGCACATGATGGGCGCAATACCCTGCGCGAGCAGCGCTTTGATCTTCTTGTTGACCATCTCGTCAGTCTCGCCAAAATACGCACGTCGCTCCGAGTGACCGACGATGCAATACGCGCACTCCAGCTCCTTGAGCATCGAAACGGAAATCGCGCCCGTATAGGCGCCATCGGGCTCCCAGAACACGTCCTGAGCGCCGAGCTTGATGCTCGAATGGTCGAAGACGAGCACGTTGAGGACGGACTTGAGGTCCGTGAACGGCGGGCAGATGACGACCTCGACCGCTTCCCAGCCCTTGTCGGACTCGAACGATATCTGCTGCGCGAGCGTCACGGCCTCGACCGTCGTCTCGTTCATCTTCCAATTGCCCGCAATTATCGGCACGCGCGTGCCGGTGCCTTGCCTTACGCCAAACATACGCAGCTCCTTACCTCGTCGCCTATGCTTCCTTGTCCATCAGCGCCACGACACCCGGAAGCTCCTTGCCCTCGAGCAGGCGCATGGAGGCGCCGCCTCCGGTCGAGATGAACGTCACCTGATCAGCCAAGTCGAATTTCTTGATGGCCGCAACCGAATCGCCGCCGCCGATGATGCTCGTCGCGTCGGACGCGGCAACTGCCTCGGCGACGCAGCGAGTTCCCAGCTCGAAGGAGGGAAACTCGAAGACGCCCATGGGCCCGTTCCAGAAGACGGTGCCGGCCTCGCGAATGATCTCGCGGTACATGCGGCCCGTCTTGGGGCCGATATCCAAGCCCATCATGTCATCGGGGATGGCATCGACGTCAACTGCCTCGGTGTAAGCGAGGTCGGAGAACTGGTCTGCCATCTTGACGTCAACGGGAATCACGAGGTTGACGTCCTTTTGCTTGGCGGTTTCGAGCATCTGGCGAGCCGTGTCGACCATGTCGGCCTCCATCTTGGACTGGCCGACCGAATAGCCCTGAGCAGCGAGGAAGGTGAACATCATGGCACCGCCGATGAGAATGGTGTCTGCGATGTCCATGAGGTTGTTGATGATGCCTATCTTGTCCGAGACCTTAGAACCGCCCAGAATGGCGACGAAGGGCCTCTTGGGATCCTCGAGCATCGCGGTGAGCGTCTCGACCTCCTTGGCGAGGAGCAGGCCACTTACGGCCGGGACGAACTCGGGCACGCCGCTGATGGATGCGTGGGCGCGATGCGCCGCGCCGAAGGCGTCGTTGACGTAGATGTCGCATAACGACGCGAGGCGGTGCACGAACTGCAGGTCACAAGACTTCTCGCCATCGTCGAAGCGAAGGTTCTCGAGCATCATGATCTGCCCATCCTTGAGCGCGAGCGATGCCGACAGCGCGTCTTCGCCGGCGATCTTCTCGCCGCCGATGACCGAGACCGGGCGACCGAGCAGCTGGATGAGGCGCATTGCGACGGGCATCATCGAGAACTGGCTCTCGAACTGGCTACCGCCCTTGGGACGACCCAGATGGCTTGCGATGATGACGCGCGCATCGTGGTCGAGCAGGTAGCGGATGGTCGGGAGCGCCTCGCGAATGCGCGTGTCGTCCACCACCGTTCCCTCGTAGAGCGGGCAGTTGAAGTCAACGCGCACGAGCACGCGCTTGTGGGCGACATCGACATCCCTGATGGTCTTCTTGGAATACATGCTGCTCCCCTGTTCCTCGAATCGTGCCTTCCTGTTTCCCGTCCTATTCGCCCGCTGCCGTGTCGTCTGCCGGGACATCGGCGACCTCGACGATCGCGTAGGATAGCGGTTGCGGAGCCGGATTGATCTTCACGTGGGCATCCTCGTAGAGTTTGTCGAACCATATGTTCCAAGCTGCCTTGCCGGAAATCTCCTGGCCATCATCGGTCGTGATGGTGGAGACGTCGTTTTGCAACTTGAGCTGCTTGAGCTGTTCGCGAATCCCCTCGCGGTACTCGTCCAAATCCTTGTAGCCCTGACGTTGCAGGACGCTTTCGAACACGCCCTCCATGAGGCGGGCCTCGACGTAGGCACGTTGCTGTTCGACGTAGGCGTCCACTTCCTCGTCGGCGATCTCGATCTTCCTGTTCTTGATTTCGCGCTGAACGAGCTCACTGCGGACGATCTGCTCGATGACGTACTCGCGCATGTCCTCGACCGTGCCCTCGGTCGCGTCCTCGGCGGGCTTGTTCGCCGCGGCGGCCTTCTCGACGGCAGTCTGCATGCTGCTCTCTCCCGTGTCGTATGCACGGGTCTTCACGAACTCGGCCCAATCGGCATCGTCGGTGAGCCCGTAGTACGTGCGCATGTTCTCGATGGTGGCGGTGACGGTCTCCTCGGGGACGTTGCCTCCGTCGTAGGTCGCCGCGAGGGGTTCTCCGCATCCGGCGAGACACGCGCAGGTGATGATCGTCACCGCGATGGTGGCAAGAGCCAGACGAGCTCGTTTCAACAGGGTCATGTGGTCCTCCTGATTGAGAAATCATCCGCTGAGAAAGGTACCATATTGAGTAAAGGATACATCACATTCCGCAATAAAACCGACGAAAGGGGACGTTGCGTCACGTGCCATGCGCTACACTGTACGAGCCATGTATGACCACGGGAGGCATGATGACCGACGAGCGACCGCAACCACCCCAAGGCGAACCTGCGGCAGCCAGCCAAGCACCCAAGCGCGACCAGCCCGAGGAGGCAAAGGCCCCCGAGGACATGAGCTACGCCCAGTACCTCAAGCTCACCCATCCGGACAAGAGCGACGAGGAAATCGCGAAGATGGTTCGCAAGGAAAACCGCTACACCTGGCTCGTGCGTTTCCAGATCCTTGCGTTCCTGCTCATCATCATCGCCATCATCCTGCTCATCTTCACCAACTAGGAGGTAGCTTGAAGCAGCGCGTCTCGAGGAGGAACGGACGCACAGCATCAGCACGGGCACGATCGATACGAGATGCGGCGATTCTCGCCGTCTCGCTCATTGTCTTTCTTGGCGGCGCAGGAGGACTTGCGTGGGCGCTCCACGCAGACCCGGCGCAAGATGGCAACACCTCGCCCCCATCGCGGCCTACCGCACAATCCGAACAGTCTGACCCCTACGCCGGCATCATCATATCCGCACCCGGCGATGACACGCTCGTCGGCGAAGACGCCACGAGCAAGACGGGCGACGCGCTCGACGAGCCGTCGCTTGCCCCTGACGAGGCGGATGGCCACGCAGACGAGATATCACGGGCGCCGTCTATCCCCTTCCCGGCGGATTCTGCAAACGCGACGACCAGTCCGGAACCCCAGACCGGCTATGTCGTGCATCACACAGCATATAGAGAGCAGCCGGTCTATCGCATCGTGCATCATCAAGTTTCAACGGCACGAGAAATCATCGTAGCGGGCAAAACGCATGTTGAATGGACACGGTGCCCAGTTTGCAACGAGCGACACGCCCGCGCCTACAACGAGCGCGTGGTCGACCATGTAAGCCCCGTCTTCTGCGCCGCATGCGGCGGCAGGCACGAAGCGGATTACGACGAGACCGTATACGGGTAATCAGACGAAGGCCATTTGCGAATGAGACAGTTGCCCAGGGACGTTGTCTCATTCGCAAACGCTATGCGAGCATGGCGTTGAACGCCGAGATTGCCCGTCTCAGCGCCCGCGGCGCTTGCCGAGGTTCTTGCGGGTGCCCATAGTCGATCCGCGACGCGAGGTGGCCTTGAGACGGGCCAGCGCGTCGTCCTCGTCGGTGCTCTCGACCTTGGCGCGCAAGCTCACCGCCTGGTCGCGCAAATGCGCCGCCGTCTCGAAATCGAGGGCCTCTGAAGCCTCGGCCATCTGCTCCTCGAGCGAGTCGATCATGCGTAGCACCTCGTCGCGTCCAAGCAGCGCGATGTCATCGGCAAGCGCCTTGCTCGTCGATATCTCCTGGGCGCTCTTTCCCTCGGAAAGCTCGTCCATGATCGAGGAGATCGCCTTGCGGATGGTCTTGGGCTCGATGCCGTGCTCCTCGTTGTAGGCCATCTGGATATGCCGCCTACGCGCCGTCTCGTCGATGGCGATGCTCATCGAGTCGGTCACGTTGTCGGCGTACATGATGACGCGACCGCTCACGTTGCGGGCGGCGCGGCCGATGGTCTGGATGAGGCTACGCTTGTTACGCAGGAAGCCCTCCTTGTCGGCATCGAGAATCGCGATGAGGCTGACCTCCGGCAAGTCGAGGCCCTCGCGCAGCAGGTTGATGCCGACGAGCACGTCGAAGCTGCCCATGCGCAGCTCGCGCAAGATCTCGACACGCTCGACCGTGCCGATGTCGCTATGTAGATAATTCGCCTTCACGCCCTGGTCGAGGAGGAAATCGGTGAGCTCTTCGGCCATCTTCTTGGTGAGCGTGGTGACGAGCACGCGCTCGTCACGTGCGACGACCTCCTGGATCTCGGCGAGCAGATCGTCAACCTGGCCCTTGGTGGGACGTAGGACGATTTCGGGATCAAGCAGGCCCGTGGGGCGAATGATCTGCTCGACCGTCTGCTCGCTCACGCGTTCCTCGTAATCACCCGGCGTGGCCGATATGAATACGAACTGCGGAATGCGCTGCTCGAACTCGTCGAAACGCAGTGGACGGTTGTCAAGTGCGCTTGGCAGCCGAAACCCATGCTCGACGAGCGTGATCTTGCGGCTACGATCGCCCTCGTGCATGCCACGCACCTGCGGCACGGTCACGTGGCTCTCGTCGATGAAGGTCAGAAAATCGCTGCCTCCGAAGTAATCGAGGAGCGTGTAAGGCGGCTCGCCGGCCTCGCGTCCGTCCAGATGCCGCGAATAGTTCTCGATGCCCGTGCAAAACCCCATGGTCTCGAGCATCTCGAGATCGTATGAGGTACGCTGCTCGAGACGCTGCGCCTCGAGCAACTTGCCGTTCTTCTTGAGGTCATCCAGACGTTCGCGTAGCTCATCCGAAATCGAGACGAGTGCCTTCTCAACGCTGGGGCGATTGGTCACGTAATGCGAAGCGGGCCAGATGGGTGTCGACGAGTAGCTCATGACCTCCTCGCCGGTGATGCGATCGATCTCGATGATTTCCTCGACCTCGTCGCCGAAGAACTCGAAATGCAGCATGTTGTCCATATAAGGCGGGAACACGTCGATGCTGTCACCGCGCACCCTGAAGGTACCGCGTTCGAGCTCGTAATCGTTGCGGTCGTATTGCATGTCGATGAGGCGGTGGATGAACTCGTCGCGGTCAAGCGGGACGTCACGGTCGACGAAGACCGCCATCTCGGCGTAGTTTTCCGGCGAGCCGATGCCGTATATGCAGCTCACGGATGCGACGACGATGACGTCCTTGCGTGTGAGCAGCGCCGAGGTGGCGGCATGGCGCATCTTCTCGACTTCCTCGTTGATCGAGGAGTCCTTCTCAATGTAGGTATCGGTCTGGGGAACGTACGCCTCGGGCTGGTAATAGTCGTAGTAGCTCACGAAATAATTGACGGCGTTATCGGGAAAGAACTCCCTGAGCTCGCTTGCGAGCTGGGCGGCAAGCGTCTTGTTGGGAGCGAGCACGAGCGTGGGCATCTGCAGGCGCTCGATGACCTTGGCCATGGTAAAGGTCTTGCCCGAGCCCGTAACACCGAGAAGCGTCTGGTAACGCATGCCGTCCTCGACGCCGCTCACGAGCCGATCGACCGCCTGGGGCTGGTCGCCCGAAAGCTCGTAGGGGGCCACGCACTTGAAGGGGTTTCCTTGCTCGCGTCGGCCGTTGATGCGGGCACTCTGCGCGCTGTCCATGTCTAGCTCTCCCGATTCCCGAGCATCTTCATGCGCTCGTCGTACCAAGCATCGACCCAATCGCCGAGTTCTTCAATCGAACATATGTTCTCACATACCGTGTCGGCAATCAAGACGCGCTCGGCATCGGTTGGCTGTGCCCGCATGCGCGCTAGCACATCGGAAGCGTCCATACCCCGCGCGACGGCACGTGCGAGACGCAGGTCGGAGGGAGCCGTCACGGCAATCACCTCGTCTGCAAGCCGGGCGAAATCAGGGGCTTCGGTGAGTAGCGGCACCTCGACGACGAGAATCTTCGCATCGGTCCGGGGCGCGCACTCGACGTTGAGGATGTAGTTGGTGGCAGCCTGCATGATGTAGGGAAACGAGATCGCGTTGAGGTCATGCGTCACCTGCTCGCTCGCGAAGGCCACGTGAGCCAGCCGTGCGGGGATGACGGCACCGTCCTCGTCGAGAATCTCCTCGCCGAAACGGGCGGCGAGCTCGGAGATGAGCATGGCGTTACCGGAGATGAGCGCGCGGTTTATCTCGTCAAGGTCGATGGAGACGGCCCCGCGCTCGCAGAGCAACTCGACGAGCTTCGACTTTCCCGACCCAATGCCACCTGTCACCATGACCGTATACATGACGCTCCTACCTCCATGGATCGGCTTCGGGTTCCTCGCATGAAACGCGGGACAGCATGTCCACGTAGTCCGAGTACGGATCGTATCCGTCATCGTCCTCGTTTTCCGCGCGTAGCCCGGCACGAATCGCAAGCTCGTCTTGACCAGCCTGACGTCGCATCGCGCGCAGGGCCGCAGCACGGCCGGCTGGCGACATATGCTCAAGGTCAACCATGGCGACTCGATTCTCCCGCACGTGCCTAGCCGGCGACGATGCCCCCGCCCAAGACGAGGTCATCCGAATACAAAACGACGGGCTGTCCGGCGCGTACGCCACCCACGCGCTCGCCAAAGGCGACGACGACGCCGTCTTCGCTGCATACGACCTGCGCGGGCACGGGTTTGCGGTCATACGCGATACGCGCACGACAGGAGCGTTTGCCCTCGGGAGGCTCAATGGACGTCCAATGTACATCACGCAACAAGCACATCTCGGCGCCCGCAACAGCGCGCGTCGCAGCATACACGCGATGGCTGGTGACGTCCTTGAAGACGGCGAAGAGCTCCTCTTCTGATGAGACAGATGGACAGGGCATTTGTCTCATTTGATCCTCAATGAGACAAATGCCCTGTCCATCTGTCTCATCAGAAGCCGCACCGTCTTCTCCGTTCACCTCATGCGCGATGGCAAACGTCCCCAGGCTCTGATCTGGGGCGAAGCGATACTGACCCTCGTAGGTGCCGAGAGCGGAATTGTCCCCGAGATAGACGATGTCGCCCGTATCGCGCTCCAGGCCGCCCTCGCCTTCGAGCCACGTGACGAAGCCCTCGTCATCGTAAAAGCACGGCTCACCTTGACCGTCGTTGACCGGTGCGACACGCATGAGACCGGCGCGCATCGCCATGCGGCGCACGACGCCCTTGTACAGGTCCGCCAACGGAAAGACGAGACGCGCGAGCTGTTCCTGCGAAAGCGCGTAGAGCAGGTACGTCTGGTCTTTGGAGAGGTCGAGAGGCTTGCGCAGCTGGTAGGGCAGTAGCTGAAAGCCGTTCGTGTCCTCGGTGACACGGGCATAATGACCGGTAGCGACCTGCTCGCAGCCAAAGGCCCGCGCCTGTTCGAAGAGCGTGGCCATCTTGAGGTCGCGCGTGCAGACGGTGCAGGGATTGGGAAAACGCCCCTCCTCAAACTCGCGCGTGGTGTAGTCCTTGACCATGCGGGCGAACTCGTCGCGCAAGTCGATGACGTGATGCTCGATGCCGAGCATTGCGGCGCAGCTTTGCGCGCGCTCGATCGCGGCGTCCCGCTGCGGACTACCATGAAAGCGAAGCGTGACGCCCACCACCTCGTGAGCGTCACGCTTCAAAATCCAGGCGGCAACAGACGAATCTATGCCACCGCTCATGCCAAGAAGAATCTTAGACAAGCTGAGCCCTTTTTCTACTCTTCCGCGGGCTCTTCGGTCACGACTTCCTCGGCGACGACCTCTTCGACATCGCCAGCGGGCTCGTCATCGGTCTCGGGCTTCTCGAGCTCGGCGACCTCGATCTCGACGCCAAGTGTCTCGGCGGCGGCCTTCATCGACAGCGAGATGCGGCGACGATCCATGTCAATGTCCATGACCTTGACCTGGACGGGATCGCCGACGTTGGAGACTTGGCTCGGGACGTCGACGTGGCGGGATGCCATCTCGGAGATGTGCACCAGACCCTCGATGCCATCGCCCAGCTCGACGAAAGCGCCGAACGGGACGAGCTTGGTGACCGTACCCTCGACAATGGAGCCGACGGGATAGTTCTTGACAAGCGTACGCCACGGATCCTCGGTGGTCTGCTTGAGACCGAGCGAGATGCGCTCACGGCTCATGTCGACATCGAGAACCTCGACCTCGACCTCCTGACCGACCTTGACGACCTCGGAAGGATGGTTGACATGGCTCCAGGAGAGCTCGGAGATGTGAACCAGACCGTCGATGCCACCCAGGTCGACGAAGGCACCGAAGTCAACGATGCTGGAGACGACACCCTTGAGGTGCATACCCTTGGCGAGCTTGGCCAGGACCTCGGCACGCTCGGCCTTGCGGCCCTCTTCGAGGACGACGCGGCGGGAGAGCACGACGTTGTTGCGGTTGCGATCCATCTCGATGACGCGGGCCTCGAGCGTGGAGTGGATGTACGTGGACAGGTCCTTCACGCGGCGCAGGTCGACCAGCGATGCCGGCAGAAAGCCGCGCAGGCCGATGTCGAGGATAAGACCGCCCTTGACGACCTCGATGACCTCGCCCTCGACGTTCTCGCCGTTGTTGAACTTCTCCTCGACGCTGATCCAGGCGCGCTCGTACTCGGCACGCTTCTTGGAGAGGATGAGACGACCGTCCTTGTCCTCCTTCTGGAGCACGAGGGCCTCGATCTGGTCGCCCAGGCTAACGACCTCGGACGGATCGACATCGCGGCGGATGGAAAGCTCGCGCACGGGAATGACGCCCTCGGACTTGAAGCCGATGTCAAGCAGGACCTCGTCGCGGTCGAGCTTCACGATGGTGCCAGTGACCAGGTCGCCTTCGTCAAACGGATTGATGGTGCCATCGATGAGGGCGTTCATCTCCTCGTCGGAGATCTCGGTTGCATCGATGACGGTAGGATTCTTGATTACGCTCAAGAGGACCCCTTCCTTCGGGGCCCGCGAATAAGTCGTGGTGAACGCTTTTTACTCGGGGCCAACAGAAACATCACGGTGCGGCCTATTCCGCACGCAACGATATATTGTACCCCATAAGAGCATTCATCTGCTTGCGAGTTTGCAATAAAGACGCACATCCACGTTTTATTTTGTGCGTTTTCCAGAACGTCACGAATACCGGTTGAAATGCCATGCGAATTTGAGGGAAAATACCCGGGTTCAAGTATATGTACGAACATGCTACTCTACACGCAGCCTAGACAGACACAGGGGAGCAAAGATGCGTTGCGCCATATGCGGCTTCAGTAACATCCACGGTGCGAAATTCTGCTCGGAATGCGGGTCGCCGCTCCAGATGCAGGACGCCGGAAAATCCGCCAGGAGAAACTCCGACCGCAAGGTCATCAAACTCCCGTCGGACATGGCCAACGAGCCGACCACGCCCATCGAGCGCCCCTGGGAAGTGCGCGTGCCCAAGCGCGAGGCCACGTCCCCCACGTCAGGTGCGACCACTGGAACGCCAATCAACGCCACGTCATCCGGCACGTCGGGCAAGGCTCCCACACCGCGTCGCAGAACCGGCACGACCGGCAGGATTCCCGCCATCAAGCGCCCGGCAAACGAAGACGGAAAGATTCCGGTCGAGGAGCGCGCCTCGTCTGCCGCGAGCAGGACGCGCATGACCGGAGCCGTCAGTTCCCCATCGCCGCACGACACCGCCCCGATCCTCATCGATGACCTCGCTGCGGCGACGCCCACCGCCGTCGGCGGTGCCACCGGTCCCACGCCCCGACCGCGACGCAGTTCGCGCTACGATGCGGCAGCCGTCACGAACGACAACGCAGGCGGAAGAAGGAGAGTCATCGCCATCGTCATCGCGGTCCTCGTCGTGTGCTGCGTCGTGGCATTTGGCATCTATTTCTCGAATTCGGGAAACGGCACCAAGACGGTGAGTTTCGACACCGATGGCGGCACGGTCATCGGCAACCAGTACATCGTCGACAACGGCAAGCTCGAACGACCCGCCAACCCCACACGCCCCGGGTACGTGTTCGACGGATGGTATCTTGACGCCAGCTACAACGAGGCGGCCGTCTTCCCCATCGACATCACGCAGGACATGACGCTGTACGCCAAATGGAAGGAAGCGAGCGACACGGCCACGACGCCGGGCTCGTCATCCTCGACGACCTCACCCGACGCCACGACGCCGGGCACCGATGCGACGGGCAACGCGGCGACGAGCGGCGCGGCCGGGTCGGGCGTTCCTCCCGCCGCGCGTTCGCCTACCTGACCTTTGTGCGCGGCAAGGTGCTCACCGATGTCGCCTCCAAGCGGCTCGAGTGGCGGTAACTCAGGCGGATCGACATCGGGCAACGCGAGCTCCGGCGGTTCCACCAGCGGCAATGCTGGCGGTTCCACGAGTGGCGGCAGCTCGAGCGGTGGCAACCTAAACGGACCGGGCGTCAGCAACGGCACGGTCAACGTCTCCATGGTCTCGGCCAGCGGACGCACGCTCACGGGCTCGGTCACCCTGCACGACGGCTACGTCATCCCCAACTCGAGCGAGAAGGCCTACAGCGTCGCCGAACTGCGCGCGCTCGGCCTTAATGACGCGGAGCTCTGCATCGCGCGCAACGAGCCGTACGCACGCATGGGATACAGCTTCAGGAACCCCGGTCTGCAGGCGTATTTCAACGCGCGCAGCTGGTATCACAACAAGGGATGGCGAGGCGAGCTGCCGCAAGACAGCGCCGGCTACATCACCGCACATAACCTGCTGACGATTGCCGAGCAGAGCCCGAGTGCAGCCCAGTGGCTCCGCCTGCGCACCTGGTAACCCTCCCCAACGGTCGCCAAGCCCAGTGTGCCGCCCTGCGCAAGAGGCGGCCTTTCTGGCATTCGCGCAGAAGCAATTGCATTGCGTGCATATGAAGCGGAGGGTGACGTGCGATCGGAGCGACTGGGTCTCGGAGCTCCGGCGCATGTCACCCTCCGCTTCAAATAAGCGTGCACGTACTAGTGCGCGATGGCCCAGTTGGGGCCGGTCTGCACATCGGCAATAAGCGGTACCTTGAGCTCGACCACGTTATCCATCACATCGGCGACAAGCGCAGCCATAGCATCGGCCTCGTCAAGCGGGCACTCGAAGTCAAGCTCGTCGTGCACCTGCAGGACCATGTGCGCATGCAGACCTTCCTCACGTCGACGCTTGTTGACCTGAATCATCGCGAGCTTGATGATGTCTGCCGCGGAACCCTGCATGGGATGATTCATCGCCGTGCGCTCGCCAAAGTGACGCAGGTTCACGTTCGAGCTGCGCAGCTCGGGAATGTGCCGCTTGCGCCCGAACATGGTCGTCGCGTACCCGTCTTCGTGTGCCTTGGCGACGACGCCGTCGAGATAGCTGCGCACCTTGGGATAGGCCTCGTAGTAGCGATCGATCATCTCCTGCGCCTCGGCCATCGGGATATGCAGGGTCTGACCCAAACCAAACGCCTGCTGCCCGTAGACGATTCCGAAGTTGACCGCCTTGGCGCGACTGCGCATCTCGGGCGTCACCTCGTCAACCGACACGCCAAAGACGTCCGAGGCCGTATGGGCGTGGAAGTCCTCCCCGCTCAAGAACGCATCGATAAGACCCTCGTCTCCCGAAAGATGCGCGAGCAACCTGAGCTCGATCTGCGAGTAGTCAGCCGAGAGGAACACGCCGCCTTCCGGCGCGACGAAGGCCTCGCGGATGCGGCGGCCGAGCTCGGTGCGCACGGGAATGTTCTGCAGGTTCGGGTCGGATGACGACAGGCGCCCGGTCGTGGTGACCGTCTCGTTGAACTGGGTGTGCACGCGGCCGTCGGCGGCCCGCATACGGGGCAGGGCGTCAATGTAGGTGTTCTTGATCTTCGAGAACTCGCGGTAGCGCAGGATGAGGTCGGGCAACGGATGGATGGCCGACAGCTCCGTGAGCACCTTGGCGTCGGTGGAGTACCCGCGCTGGTTCTTCTTCACCGGGGGCAGTTCCAGCACCTCGAAGAGGATGTGGGCCAGCTGCTTGGGGGAACTCAAGTTGAAGGGCTCGCCGGCCAGCTCGTAAATCTGGGCCGTGAGACCGTCCACCTCGGCCTGGGCCTCGCGCC